>Ga0316208_1000505_pt1 | contig 46867 bp, 41 predicted proteins | sample 3monopyrite_MG_FD_204944 | JGI IMG/M metagenome (GOLD analysis project Ga0316208, IMG submission 204944) | Microbial mat bacterial communities from mineral coupon in-situ incubated in ocean water Damariscotta River, Maine, United States -... | ecosystem: Environmental > Aquatic > Marine >... | reverse complement strand
CTCTTAGATACAAATAAAGGCCAGACTAGCCATTGCTCACTTTTGCCAGCATTTCTTCGGCATGAGACAAGGTTTGTTGAGTAATCTCAATTCCGCCCATCATTCTTGCAAGTTCATTAACGCGTTGAGTTTGGTCAAGGTAGTTAATTTGGCTAATCGTTGTCGCGGAGTCGGATTGTTTACTGACCTGTAAATGATGCCGACCTAAGGCAGCAACCTGCGCTAAATGCGTCACACAAATGACCTGACGATGTTGCGCGAGTTGTCTGAGTTTCAGACCGACGATTTCTGCAACCCGCCCACCAATGCCGACATCGACTTCGTCAAAAATCAGCGTTGGAATACGGGTGGATTCAGCGGCAATCACCTGAATCGCTAAACTGATACGCGATATTTCACCACCTGAGGCGACTTTGCTTAATGATTTTGCCGGAGAGCCGGGATTTGCGCTAACGAGAAATTCAATTTGTTCGTTACCATTATTATGGAATGCATCATGATTACGCTCATTGAGTGCAACCTCAAAGGCACCGCCTTCCATACCGAGTTCCTGCATGTTTTCACTGACTTTGCTGGAAAGTATTTTTGCTGCTTTTGTTCTGCTTTTTGTTAATGCCTTTGCTGCTTTTTTATAGTCCGTTTCAGCTTGAGAGATTTCGTGCTGTAATTGCTCTAAGTGGATATCGGCATTTTCAATCGAGTCTAACTCTTTTTCCAGTTGTTCAAATAAGGCAGGCAACTCATCGGCAGCAACCTGATGTTTTCGTGCCAGATTATGAATACTACTGATACGCTCATCGAGAAAGCTTAAACGTTGAGGATCCATTTCCAAACTATCAATATAGTGGTGAAGTTCACTGCTTGCTTCATTGATTTGGATCATTGCATTGTCGAGCAAAGTTGAAATTTCATTGAGTTTATTATCTGTTTTCGCCAGTTGTTCTAATTCTGAGGTGAAGTGACTTATTTGTTGCGAGATAGCGCCTTTATCATTGTCTTCCAGCGCTTGCAGTGTTTGCTCTGCTGTTTGTAATAACAAACTTGCATTCGATAAACGTTTATATTCGCTGTCAAGTTTTTCAGATTCGCCAGTTTGTAAATTCAGTGTTTCAAGTTCATTTACCTGATATTTTAATAAATCAAGACGATGGTCCTGTTCATTTTTAGCTGAGCTTAATTTCTTAAATTCGCTATTAAGTTTGTTCCATTGTTTAAAAGAGGTTGTGACTTGATTTACTAAACCAGAATGGTTTGCGTAATCGTCAAGCAACTGTTGCTGAACATCGGCTCTCATTAATGATTGATGTTCATGTTGTCCATGTAAATCCACCAACATTTCAGCAAGTTCGCGCAGCTGTTGTACGGTTGCAGGTTTGCCGTTAATAAACGCTTTTGATGGACCTTTTGCATTAACGGTGCGACGAATAATGCACTCGTGCTCACTGTCTAACTCATGTTGTTTTAACCAGTTTTCTGCATTTTCCGCTTTGCTGGTATCAAAGGTCACACTGATTTCGGCGCGTTCCTGGCCGTGACGAATGACGGTGTTGTCTGCGCGATCCCCTAAGGCAAGACCAAGTGCATCCAGCAAGATAGATTTACCTGCGCCGGTTTCACCGGTTAAGACTGAAAGACCGGATTCAAGCTCAATGTCGAGTGCCTCAACAATGGCGAAGTTCCAAATATGAATGTGAGTTAGCATAATGTATATTTTTTAATATTGCGGCTTGTCATTAAAACTGCTCACCCCAATGAAGTTTAGCCCTAAGAATCTCATAGTGATTGTGTTGGTGAGGGTGAATTAAACGAATGACTTTTTCTTTTTTCTTAATGGTGATTTTATCACCTGAAACAAGACCTAAATTAATTTGACCATCGCAGGTAACCTGAGCGTGCGAGTTTTGATTTTCTTTAACGATTATTTCAATCACGCTATCGCCGGCTATTACAATTGGACGGTAGCTCATGGTATGCGGACAAATGGGGACCAGCACCATGGCATCCATGTCGGGCTCTATAATCGGACCGCCGCCGGACAGGGCATAGGCAGTTGAGCCAGTTGGTGTTGACACAATTAAGCCGTCAGAGCGCATATTATTAAGAAACTTTCCATTGATGTAGGTTTCAGTTTCAATCATACGGGCTGATTCCCATTTATGGATAACGACGTCATTAAAGGCATCACTTTCATTTAAGGGATCGTCGCTGTGGCCAATAGAGGTGTTTAACAGAATACGGTGCTCTTCTTCAAACTCCCCATCAAGTATTTCATTAATGCGTTCTGACATTTCATTAGGTGAAATATCAACAAGAAAACCTAAGCGGCCTAAGTTAATACCGAGAATAGGTACTTCAGATTCAACGAGTGCCCGCGCTGCATCAAGTAATGTACCGTCTCCGCCAACAGTAACAGCAAGATCACAACGCTCACCAATTTCGTGACGGCTAATAATATCAAGATCATGCTGTTCCATATTTCGAGAGGTTTCTCGATCGAGTAAAACGGTACAGCCCCGTTCTTTTAAAATAGCGGCAAGTTTGAGCAGGGTAGAGGAAACACTGGTGTCTGCAAATTTCCCAATTAAGCCGATGGTATTGAAACTGTTTTGCTTTTTACTCATGAGGACATTTTATGCCATTTATAATTTGAATTAGTAGCCTTAAATTAGCACAAGTGGCACCAGATAGGCCAATCTTACTTTTGGAACTGTAATATGCAACTTGCTAATCGCTTCGCCGTATACGTCTGCAAATGCTTGACCTTAAATGTATAAATCAGCTAATTTACACGAGCCCTCCATGATTCGAGTGCGACTTTATGACTTTGAACGACCATTTTAAAAGAGATAAAACGTGGCAACAGATTCGGCTTTAGACAACCTCAATGAACGTGCTCAGCAGTTATTTAAAGTCTTGGTGGAGCGTTATATTAATGATGGACAGCCCGTTGCCTCAAAAACCTTATCCACCAGTGAAAAAATCAATTTAAGTCCTGCTACCATCCGGAATGTGATGGCCGATCTGGAAGATCTCGGTTTGATCGTTTCACCCCACACTTCATCAGGGCGTGTTCCCACACCACAGGGTTATCGTTTGTTTGTGGATAACCTTGTTACGGTTAAACCCTTACGAGGTAAAGCCGTTGATAACTTGCGTCAGCAAATGGGGATTGATGATTCGCAGGAAGGTTTGATTACAAAGGCCTCCTCGATGTTATCGGGCATGACGAAGATGGCTGGCGTGGTAACACTTCCTCGGCGTGATGCGTGTGTTTTACGTCATATCGAGTTTTTACCGCTTACTTCAAACCGGATTTTGGTGATTCTGGTGGTGAATGAGCAAGAAGTACAAAATCGCGTAATTCATACTGATCGAGCGTTCAAGGAGTCTGAGCTAATACAAACGGCAAATTATCTGAATCAGGAGTTTGTTGGCAAAGATTTATCGCAAATTCGTGAGGCGGTTTTAGAAAGCATGAAACAAGAACGTGATGATATGCAACACATCATGAAAATGGCCATTCAGATGACGGATAATGTGGTGTCTGAGCAGAATAATGATGATTTTGTCATGGCAGGGCAAACCAATTTGATGGAATATGCTGAAATGGCGAATATGGAAAAATTGCGCAATTTGTTTGAGGCTTTTAACGCCAAACGAGACGTCCTGCACGTGCTTGATCAATCTATCCATGCAGAAGGTATGCAGGTTTTCATTGGCGAAGAGTCTGGTTATTCGGCATTTGAAAGTTGTTCGGTGATTACCGCCCCCTATAAGGTCAGCGAAGAAGTGGTTGGGGTGCTGGGCGTCATAGGACCCACCCGAATGGCCTATGACAAAGTCATTCCGCTTGTTGATGTTACCGCCAAATTACTCGGTTCATTGATGGATAGCCACAAGCACTAAGCCTGAGGGATATCCACGAAATTTTGCGTATAAGTCATTGCGAGCGAAGCGCGTCAATCTCATGGTTAAGCCTCTCTATCATGAGATTGCTTCAATCACGTTGTTCTTTCGTAAAGACAGGCGATTTTTAATGATTTCGTGGAGATTGGTCAGGAACTACTCACGCTCCTTTATACTCCCTTCGTTTTTTTACGAATTCCTGCCATTTTCCACTTGAGTTCAAAAATATTGTCCTTATATACGCTACAGATATTATTTTTACGGAGTTAAGAATGAGCGAAACAAAACAAGATCAAGGCCAAGATGTTGAAATTGATGAAGCCGTAGAAGGTGAGCTGGAAACAGCAGCAGAACAGGAAGAAGGCACGGTAGCGCCTGAAGCTGAAGAAAACAGTTTAGAAAAGCAATTAGAAGACGCTAAAGCGCAAGCCGCAGATAATTTAGAGCAATTAATGCGTGCGCGTGCAGAGATGGAAAATATCCGTCGTCGCTCAGAAAAAGAGCTAACTAATGCACGCAAATATGCCTTAGAGAAATTCGCTCAAGAATTACTCCCTGTTATTGACTCAATGGAAATGGGGGTTGCTGCAGCACAAGATGAAAATGCAGATGTTGCCAAATTGCGCGAAGGCACCGAAATGACATTAAAAATGTTTGAAACCGCCATTGAAAAATTTGGCATCAAAGGCGTGCATCCAAAAGGCGAAGAGTTTAATCCTGAACACCATCAAGCAATGACGATGATTGATTCGCAAGAACATGAACCCAATACCATTATAGATGTGATGCAAAAAGGGTATTTGCTTAATGAACGTTTAGTGCGTCCGGCAATGGTCGTGGTTTCGTCTGCAAATAGTGGTAACAGTTCTGACGAAGAATAGAAAAAAACGGGAAATTTTACGTAATGGGCTTGAAGCCGAAGTAAATGCCCCTATTAAATAACCAGTTAAAGAATTTAAGTAATTTACAGAACACACAAGCGGAGTAATACAATGGGTAAGATAATCGGAATAGATTTAGGTACTACCAATTCATGCGTCGCAGTCATGGATAACGGTAGCGTTAAAGTTATTGAAAATGCAGAAGGCGATCGTACAACTCCTTCCGTTGTTGCTTTCGCGAATGACGAAGTATTAGTTGGTCAGTCTGCAAAACGTCAGGCAGTAACGAATCCAACAAACACCATCAATGCGGTAAAACGTTTGATCGGCCGTCGTTTTGACGATGAAGAAGTACAAAAAGATATTTCCATGGTGCCTTATAAAATTATCAAAGCAGATAATGGTGATGCATGGGTAGAAGCTGATGGTAAGAAAATGGCTTCTCCAGAAGTATCTGCACGTATTCTTCAGAAAATGAAGAAGACTGCCGAAGATTATTTAGGTGAAGAAGTAACAGAAGCGGTTATTACTGTTCCTGCTTACTTTAATGACTCGCAGCGTCAAGCGACTAAAGATGCCGGTAAAATTGCAGGCTTAGATGTTAAGCGTATTATCAATGAGCCCACTGCCGCAGCACTTGCCTTCGGTATGGATAAGCAAGAAGGTGACCGCACCGTTGCCGTCTATGATTTAGGTGGTGGTACTTTTGACGTATCAATTATTGAAATTGCTGACATTGATGGCGACCATCAAATTGAAGTGTTATCTACAAATGGTGACACATTCTTAGGTGGTGAAGATTTTGATATGCGTTTAATGGACTACCTGGTTGAAGAATTCAAGAAAGAACAGGGCGTTGATTTACGTAATGATCCTCTTGCATTACAGCGTTTAAGAGAAGGTGCTGAAAAAGCGAAAGTTGAATTATCATCAAGTCAACAAACAGATGTAAATTTACCTTATATAACGGCTGATGCATCAGGTCCTAAGCATTTAAACATTAAAGTGACGCGTGCTAAGTTAGAGTCACTTGTTGATGATTTGATCGCACGTTCAATTGAACCTTGTAAGAAAGCATTAGCTGATGCAGGTTTATCAGCTTCTGAAATTGACGACATCATTTTGGTTGGTGGTCAGTCACGTATGCCTAAGGTACAAGCAGAAGTTGAAGCTTTCTTTGGTAAAGCACCGCGTAAAGATGTTAACCCTGATGAAGCTGTTGCCATGGGTGCAGCAATTCAAGGTGGTGTATTAGGTGGTGATGTTAAAGATGTCTTGTTACTTGATGTAACACCTCTATCTTTAGGTATCGAAACAATGGGCGGTGTTATGACCAAGCTTATTGATAAAAATACCACTATCCCAACTAAAGCGAACCAGACATTCTCAACTGCTGATGATAATCAATCTGCAGTAACGGTTCATGTTGTTCAGGGTGAACGTGAGCGTGCCGATGCCAATAAATCACTAGGTCGTTTTGATTTACAGGACATTCCACCAGCACCACGTGGAACGCCACAAATCGAAGTAACTTTTGATATTGATGCAAACGGTATACTGAATGTATCTGCGAAAGATAAAGGTACTGGTAAAGAGCAGTCTATTATCATTAAAGCGTCTTCAGGTTTGTCTGATGATGAAGTTGAAAAAATGGTTGCCGATGCTGAAGCGCATGCTGATGAAGATCGTTTATTCCAGGAGCTGGTTACTGCACGTAACACAGCAGAAGGCATGATCAACGCAACTAAGAAATCAATGGAAGAGTTGGGTGATGACAAGTTAGAGCCTGGCGAAAAAGAGGCTATCGAAACCGCAATTAAAGACCTGGAAGAAGCCCTTAAAGGTGAAGATAAAGAGGCTATCGAAGAAAAGACGAAAGCGTTAACTGAAGCATCAGGTAAAATGGCTGAACGTTTATATGCTGAAAAGGGCGCAGCTGAAGGTGCTGCTCCAGACATGGATGCGGCTGCAGCAGGTGGCGAACAGGCAAAAGCTGATGATGATGTTGTCGATGCTGAGTTTGAAGAAGTTGATGACAACAAAAAATAAGTTCTAACAAACTTATTTTCCAGAAAATGGCTGCATGATTTTCATGTGGCCTTTTCTGGTTTTAAGAGACTGCGCAACTTTAAATTTATAACGTAAACTTGCAGTCATTGCGAAGTCACAAAGTGACCGCGGCAATCTCATGATGTAGAGCTCTTTTCTGGAGATTGCTTCGCCTATAAAAAACGGGCTCGCAATGACGGAAAGGTTAGTCTAAAAGCATTATTTTTTTTAACGAATTTAAGAAGTAAAAACTATGTCAAAACGCGATTATTATGAAGTTCTGGGTGTACAAAAAAATGCTACTGAAAAAGAAATTAAAAAGGCATTTAAACGCTTAGCGATGAAGCACCATCCCGATCGTAACCAGGATAATCAAGAAGCGGCAGAAGCCAGATTTAAAGAAGCCAAAGAAGCTTATGATGTTTTAAGCGATGGACAAAAACGTGCAGCCTACGATCAGTTTGGACATGCCGGTGTTGATCAGTCCGCAGGCATGGGAGGCGGTCACGGCGGTGGAAGTTTCAGTGATGTTTTTGGTGACGTTTTTGGTGATATCTTTGGTGGTGGCGGTGGTGCTCGCGGTCAAGGTGGGCAACGTGTATACCGCGGCGCGGATTTGCGATATAACCTCGAGCTTGATTTAGAAGAAGCGGTTAGTGGTACCTCGGTTAATATTCGTGTTCCAACACTTGTCGCATGTGAACCCTGTGGTGGTAGCGGCGTAAAAAAAGGAACCAAGCCAACAACCTGTACTACCTGTGGTGGTCATGGCCAGGTGCGTATGCAACAGGGTTTCTTTTCGCTACAGCAAACCTGTCCACGCTGTAATGGCACGGGCAAAATGATCGCCGATCCTTGCAACTCGTGTAACGGACAAGGTCGTGTTGAAAAGAACAAAACACTGGCAGTCAAAGTACCTGCGGGTGTTGATAATGGTGATCGCATTCGTCTCTCCGGTGAAGGTGAAGCGGGTGAGAATGGCGGCCCGGCAGGTGATTTATATGTGCAAATGTCAGTACGTGAACATAAAATCTTTCAGCGTGATGGCAGTGATTTATACTGTGAAGTACCGATTGCTATTACCGCGGCCAGTTTGGGCGGAGAACTAGACGTTCCTACGCTAGGTGGTAAGGTAAAATTAAAAATTCCAGCAGAGACACAAACAGGGAAATTATTCCGTTTACGCGGTAAAGGTGTTAAGTCTGTTCGTGGTGGTGCGGTAGGTGACTTGATGTGTAAGGTGATCGTTGAAACACCGGTAAACCTCACCAAAAAGCAAAAAGAGTTGCTTGAAGAGTTTGATCAGTCACTTAAGGAAGATAAAAAAAACCATAGTCCGAAAGCATCAAGCTGGGTGGCCGGTGTTAAGAAGTTCTTCGAAGATATGAAGCCATGATTCATCGCTTTCGCAGCAACGGCGTTTAAAAATAATTTTAAAATACTCATTTATTATATATAAACTCCGTTTTTAAAATTATTTTTTGCCCAGTTGGAACAAAAGCGATGAACCATGGCACAGTTGCATTAATTGACATTTTCCGGCATGGTAATTTAAAAAAATATGGGCTGATGGCGTATGGGCATACTGGATGATTTAAAAAACCAATCTGAGAGTCAAAAAGCGGGGATCGAACAAGAGCAGCAGCGCCAGGCAGAGTTGCTTGAATATTATACAAAAAATATAAACCCAAAAATGTTGAAGCTCTATGCATTTTTGAATGAATTTGTTACACACCTTAACTATATAAAACATAGTACTGTTGCTTCTTTCCCCATTTTACCTGATGCTACGCAACAAAAACTTGAACAAAGTGATTACCGCGTTACCATTGATAGCAATACCACTGTCAAAAATATAAATCTCCGTTTTTATTGTAAATTCGATAAGCCCCTGATTTTTGAGTTAGAAAATCAGAAACGTATTCAAACCTATAGCGAGGTATTAAATAGTTACCGTGTTGAGTTTGATCGAACGGATAATAAAGATAAAAATTACGAACTGATCAGCGCAAAATTTAAGATCGTTGGCCCGCTTCCTATCAATATTGTTTTTCAGGCAGATATAGAAAATTCGTCGATTATTATGACGTTAAGTAACTTTGAGAAGCCGGGCGTGGTCAAACATACCTTTAAAGATCATCATATTACAGACGACTTTATTGATGGTTTAGGAAAATATATTTTACGCGATAACCCGGACTTTTTTAAACTCGATATTGAAGAAGAAGATAAAGAACAAATTCGTAAAAAAATTCAGGCAGACTTAAAGAGACGCCAGCAAGAATTAGAAGAAGCAGAGCGTTTGCTGGCACTAGAAGAAGCCGAACGAAAAGAAAAGAAGTCCTGGAAAAATTTATTTAAAAAAATGGACTAGATACCTTAGTGTATACGAATCGTATACATGGTCATTTATCGATGCCAGAACGTGCAGAGCACGTTAGGGTAATACTGACGAAACGCATAGCGGTTCATTAAGTGATGCCAGAACGTGCGTAGCAGGTTAGGGTAATGCTGACGAAACGCGTAGCGGTTCATTAAGTGATGCCAGAACGTGCGTAGCAGGTTAGGGTAATGCTGACGAAACGCGTAGCGGTTCATTAAGTGCAAAGGACGCAGAGGTGCAGAGTTCGCAAAGGTTCTTTTGATTAGGTTTTATTTAAAAACCGCTCACTTCTAACAAACTAATAATAAGTGTTAAATACAAACGGAAGGTTTACTTTGCGTTCTTTGCGCCTCTGCGCCCTTTGCGTTAATCTGCAGGCATAGAAAACTAGACTGTTTAATAGTTAAGAAATTTTGGAGAAAAAAATGACTAAAATTGCAATTACCGGTGCCTCTGGCCGTATGGGGCGGGTGTTGATTCAAGCCGTAACTGAAACGGAAGGCTTTGAACTCGGTGCAGCTTTAGTGCGTTCGGGGAGTTCAATGCTCGGTGTCGATGCAGGCGAATTGGCAGGCGTTGGAACATTGAATATTCCACTGACAGATTGTTTGCAGACGGCCGCCGCTAATTTTGACGTGTTAATTGACTTTACCCGTCCGGAAGCAACCTTGGAAAATCTGACTGTGTGTCGGCAAGCCGGTAAAAATATTGTTATCGGTACAACCGGTTTTGATGATGCTGGAAAACAGGCGATTACGGATGCCGGAAATGATATTGGTGTTGTTTTTGCGCCAAATATGAGTGTGGGTGTTAATTTAACGCTTAAGTTATTAGACATTGCCGCACGCGTGATGGGGGATGAGGTTGATATTGAAGTGATTGAAGCGCATCACCGTCACAAAGTGGATGCTCCTTCGGGTACCGCTTTGCGCATGGGGGAAGTGGTGGCAAATGCATTAGGTCGTGACCTCAAAGAATGTGCGGTCTATGGGCGCGAAGGCATTAGTGGTGAGCGCGATCGTAAAACCATCGGTTTTGAAACCATCAGGGCAGGTGATATTGTGGGCGAACACACGGTCATGTTTGCAGATATTGGTGAACGTGTGGAAATCACCCATAAAGCCTCAAGTCGTATGACCTTTGCCAGTGGTGCGGTTCGTGCGGCCGGCTGGATTGGAGGAAAAAAGGGTGAATTTGATATGATGGACGTGTTGGATTTAAACAACTAAATACCGTCTCTAATCTGGAAACTTCCTATGCCCTTGGGTATAATCCTCTTGGTCTGAAACACATCTCTGACCACCTAATTCCTAGCGGGAGCGTTGAAAGCGCCTCCCGCTTTTTTACACGTCTGTCTTATGGAGGTTTACTTGAGAAAAACGGCCCTACTTGCTCTTGAAGATGGTACCGTCTTTTACGGTGAATCTATTGGTATTGAAGGTGAAACTGTCGGTGAGGTGGTTTTTAATACCGCCATGACCGGATACCAGGAAATCCTCACTGATCCATCCTATTCTCGTCAAATCGTGACATTGACTTATCCCCATATCGGCAATGTGGGTACGAATGTTGAAGATGCTGAGTCCGGTGCTGTACATGCTGCTGGCCTCGTTATTCGGGATTTGCCATTAGTGGCAAGTAGCTGGAGAAATGAAGTTTCTCTAGAAGAGTATTTGCACAGCAATAAAGTGGTCGCAATTGCCGATATTGATACGCGTAAATTAACACGTATTCTGCGTGAGAAAGGGGCTCAGTCCGGTTGCATCGTAGCCGGAGACAATGTTGATGAAGCGGCTGCCATTGTAAAAGCGAAAGCATTCGCTGGCCTTAAAGGTATGGATTTAGCCAAAGAAGTGACTACCGAATCTCAATATGAATGGAAGCAGGGCAGTTGGACACTCGATAAAGGCTTGCCAGAAGAAGCAAAAGATTTACCGCGCCATGTTGTTGCCTACGATTTTGGTGTGAAAAGCAATATTTTACGCATGCTGGTTGATCGCGGTTGTCGTTTAACGGTGGTGCCTGCACAAACACCCGCGGCAGATGTGCTCGCAATGAAACCAGACGGAGTCTTTCTTTCAAACGGTCCCGGTGATCCAGAGCCCTGTGATTATGCCATTAAAGCGATTCAGGACATTTTACCGACAAAAATTCCCACCTTTGGTATTTGCTTAGGACACCAGTTACTGGCACTTGCGAGTGGCGCAAAAACCATAAAAATGAAATTTGGTCACCATGGTGCCAATCATCCGGTACAAAATATTGACGGCGGCGAAGTGATGATCACAAGCCAAAACCACGGTTTTGCGGTTGATGAAGAAACATTGCCTGAAAACTTAAAAGCAACCCATCGCTCATTGTTTGATCAGAGTTTACAAGGGGTACATCGTACTGATGTACCTGCGTTTAGTTTTCAGGGGCATCCAGAGGCCAGCCCGGGACCACATGATGTTGCGCCATTGTTTGATCACTTTATTGATTTGATTGACCAGAATAAAAGTTAAAGAATTACAGTTCTAAATTTAGACGGTCATTGCGAAGGAATAAAATGACTGCGGCAATCTCCAGAAAAGAGTATTTACTATGAGATTGCCACGGTTCGTTTTACTCACCTCGCAATGACAATTTTTCTCCGTACTTTTGCGGTTAAAAATTTTTATACAGAAGAAAATTATGGCAAAAAGAACAGACATTAACAGTATCTTAATCCTGGGTGCCGGACCGATTGTTATTGGTCAGGCCTGTGAATTTGATTATTCCGGTGCACAAGCTTGCAAGGCATTAAAGGAAGAAGGTTATCGGGTCATTTTGGTCAACTCAAATCCCGCGACGATTATGACGGATCCTGAAATGGCGGATGCGACTTATATCGAACCGATTCGCTGGCAGACCGTTGCTGAAATTATTAAAAAAGAAAAACCGGATGCGATTCTCCCGACCATGGGTGGGCAAACGGCATTGAACTGTGCACTTGATTTACATCGTGAGGGTGTTTTAACAGAATACAATGTGGAGATGATCGGCGCTGATCGTGAAGCGATTGATAAAGCAGAAGATCGTGACAAATTCCGTAGTGCGATGTTGAAAATTGGTTTGGACATGCCAAAGGCGGCTGTTGCTCACAGCATGGAAGAAGCCTTTCAGGTTCAATCACAGGTGGGGTATCCAACCATTATTCGCCCGTCATTCACTATGGGCGGCTCCGGCGGTGGTATTGCATACAATAAAGAAGAGTTTGTTGAAATTTGCGAACGGGGTTTAGATCTTTCACCAACCAATGAATTATTGATTGAAGAATCGATTGTGGGTTGGAAAGAATATGAAATGGAAGTGGTGCGTGATCATAAAGATAACTGCATCATTATTTGTTCGATTGAAAATTTAGACCCTATGGGGGTGCATACCGGCGACTCTATTACGGTTGCGCCAGCACAAACCTTAACGGATAAAGAATATCAAATTATGCGTGATGCTTCGTTGGCCGTATTGCGTGAAATTGGTGTGGATACAGGTGGTTCAAACGTACAGTTTGCGCTTAACCCCAAAAATGGTCGTATGATCATTATTGAAATGAATCCCCGTGTTTCACGTTCCTCGGCACTGGCATCAAAAGCAACCGGCTTCCCGATTGCTAAAATCGCAGCAAAACTCGCAGTAGGCTATACGCTGGATGAATTACAAAATGATATTACCGGTGGTGCAACACCGGCATCATTTGAACCAACGATTGATTATGTTGTAACAAAGATTCCACGTTTCACTTTTGAAAAATTTAAGCAGGCCGATAATCGCTTAACCACACAGATGAAATCTGTGGGTGAAGTGATGGCGATGGGGCGTACGCAACAAGAGTCATTACAAAAAGCATTACGTGGCTTAGAAATTGGTGTTGATGGTTTTGATGAAATTATCGACTTAGATTCAGAAGATGCTTTAAGTATTATCAAGCAGGAAATTAAAACACCGCGTGAACATCGCCTGTGGTATGTTGCAGATGGTTTCCGTGCCGGCTTAACAGTCGATGAAATTTTTGATTTGTCTTTTATCGACAGATGGTTCCTGGTTCAAATTGAAGAAATCGTAAAGTTAGAGCAGGAAGTAAAACAGCAAGGTTTAAACGCGTTGGATGAGAAGCGTATGCGTTTCTTAAAACGTAAAGGCTTTGCTGATCGTCGTTTAGCCAGACTATTAAATATTGATGAGCTTGTTTTACGTAAACATCGTCACGACTTAAATGTTCGTCCGGTATATAAACGTGTTGATACTTGCGCCGCAGAGTTCTCAACCAATACCGCATATATGTATTCAACTTATGAAGAAGAATGTGAAGCTGCACCAACAAACAAAGATAAAATAATGATCCTGGGTGGTGGCCCTAACCGTATCGGTCAGGGTATTGAGTTTGATTATTGTTGTGTACATGCTGCACTAGCAATGCGTGATGATGGTTATGAAACCATTATGGTGAACTGTAATCCTGAAACAGTTTCCACGGACTACGATACCTCTGATCGCTTATATTTTGAGCCATTAACGTTAGAAGATGTTATTGAACTGATTGAACTGGAAAAACCAAAAGGTGTTATTGTTCAATATGGTGGACAAACGCCTCTTAAACTTGCGCGTGACTTAGAAGCTGCTGGCGCACCGATTATAGGTACCACACCAGACTCAATTGATTTAGCGGAAGATCGTGAACGCTTCCAGCAAATGATTGAAGAAAATAATTTACTACAGCCGCCTAATAGAACAGCAAGTGATGCAAATACAGCGGCAACATTAGCAGAAGAGATTGGTTACCCCTTAGTGGTTCGTCCATCTTATGTATTAGGTGGTCGCGGTATGGAAATTGTATATAACGAAAAAGAATTACGTCGTTATATGGATGAAGCGGTTGATGTTTCTAATGATGCGCCGGTTTTATTAGATCGATTCCTGAATGATGCGGTTGAAGTGGATGTTGATGCGATTTGTGATGGCGAAGATGTTTTAATCGGCGGTATTATGCAGCACATTGAACAAGCCGGCATTCACTCAGGTGATTCAGCATGTTCACTACCGCCTTATAATTTGTCTGACACTGTATTAGACACCATGCGCGAACAAATTCGTAAAATGGCGAAAGCATTAAACGTTGTGGGTTTAATGAATACACAGTTTGCGATTCAGGGTGAAAAAGTTTACGTGTTAGAAGTTAACCCGCGTGCATCACGTACCGTACCGTTTGTATCAAAGGCAACGGGTCGTCCTTTAGCTAAAGTCGCTGCGCGTTGCATGGTTGGGCAAAGTTTAAAACAACAAAATGCATTAAACGAAATCGTCCCTGATTTTTATTCGGTTAAAGAAGCAGTCTTCCCTTTCAATAAATTTCCGGGTGTTGATCCTGCTTTAGGGCCGGAAATGAAATCAACCGGTGAAGTCATGGGCGTGGGTAAAACTTTTGCTGAAGCGTTTGCAAAAGCTCAGTTAGGCGCAAGTGTTGCCTTACCTGAAAAAGGGAAGGCTTTCTTAAGTGTTAAAGAAATGGATAAAGCAGGTATTGTTGATATTGCTAAAAAATTATCTGCACTTGGCTTTGAACTCGTAGCAACCAACGGTACAGCTAAGGTGATTGAACAAGCCGGTATTGATTGTCAGTACGTCAATAAAGTACTAGAAGGGCGACCACATATTGTTGATATGATTAAGAATGAAGAAATTAATTTAATTATTAATACGACCGAAGGTAGCCAGGCGATTGCAGATTCTGCAACTATTCGCAGTAATGCATTACAATTTAAAGTAACCTATACCACCACGCTTGCGGGCGGTGAAGCACTTTGTTTAGCATTAGAGCATAAAGATTTAAGCGAAGTGACTCGCTTACAAGATATTCATTAGGAGAAGTATAATGAGTCGACCACCTATGACATCAACAGGCGCAGAAGTTTTGCGCGCTGAATTGAAAGAGTTAAAAACGGTTATTCGTCCCCGCATCGTTGAGGCAATTGCTACTGCGCGTGAACATGGTGATTTAAAAGAAAATGCAGAATATCATGCTGCGCGTGAGCAACAGAGTTTTGCCGAAGGTCGTATTAAAGAAATTGAGGCGGCACTCTCAAATGCAGAAATTATCGATGTAGTAGAAATTGGCCAGCGCGTTGGCGATAAAATCGTTTTTGGTGCAACGGTTGATTTATTTGATATTGCTGAAGATACCGATGTTACCTATAAAATCGTTGGTGAGTTAGAAGCAGATATTAAAAAGAATTTAATCTCTGTAACTTCACCGATTGCGCGGGCACTCATCGGTAAATCTGTTGATGATGAAGTGGTTGTCAATGCTCCCGGTGGTGATCGTGAATACGAAATCACCGCGGTGTCTTATAAATAAAGGTCAACAGATTTCAACGCAAAGGCGCAAAGAAAGAAACTTTAAGTTTTATTCGAAAATTAAAATTTATCGTTATACGCAAAAAGGTTGCAGTTAAGCAAATGATATTAAAACTCTGCAATCCTTTGCGTTCTTTGCGCCTCTGCGTTAGGTTTTAAACTTATGTTTCAAATTAGCGAAAAAATTCTTTTAACAATATGGGTCGGTGGCATGTGGGCCATTGGTTATATTGTTGCGCCTGTTTTATTTCAAATGCTCGATAAACAACTTGCCGGTAATGTTGCAGGACAACTGTTTAGCATTATGAGTTATGTCGGAATATTTTCTGCTATTGCTTTAGTTATAAATATTGTTGTGCAACGAGGTTTTCATTTTCGTCACTGGCAGCTTATGACTATTCTGGCCATGCTTGTACTTATTATTATCGGGCAATATATAGTACAGCCGATGATGGCTGAACTAAAGGCGGCGGGTCTGACTGAACTAAACCGGCCGGAATTTGCTCGCTTGCATGGAATCGCTTCAGTCTTATTCTTAATTAATAGTCTGGCCGGTTTGATTTTGGTTGTTGCCGGTTTAGGTAAAAAAAGAGATTCAGAACGAGAGTTAAATTTTAGGTAGAGTAATGACGGGTTTATCCGCCTGGCGATAAAAACTCGCGGTATGACCAATGCTTTGAACCAACACAGCACCTGTTTCAGCAACAATTTTTTCTGACATCATTTTACGTTCATCAGCATTGCCACTGAGTTTCATTTTGACCAGTTCATGGTGATTCAGGGCAAGTTCAATTTCTGACATGACGTTTTCAGTTAGACCGGCATTACCCACTGAGACGATGGGTTTGATGTGGTGGCAACTTTTGCGCAAAAATATGATTTGTTTGTCTGTGATTTCGTTGCTCATGAAAATTTCCGATAGTTGAGGAAGCCGAAGGACGGCTAGTTTACCGCGCTTGCCCTGATAAATCACGGGCTATTCAGGGTATAATTGGCACAATTGAAGATAAAAGTCGATGTAAATTATGGCGAGATCGAAAACAAGTAATAAGTGGTTAACGGAACATTTTAGCGACGAATATGTCAAACGGGCACAGCAGGAAGGTTATCGCTCGCGCGCGGTTTATAAGCTCATTGAAATGGATGATAAAGATCGCCTGCTAAAAAAAGGGATGACGGTTGTTGATTTAGGCGCTGCCCCCGGCGGTTGGAGTGAGTTACTGGCAAAACGAATTGGTGATTCTGGCCGCCTTTTTGCATTAGATATCTTGCCGATGGATGCGCTTGGAGATGTCACTTTTATTGAAGGGGATTTTACCGAGCAAGCCGTTTACGACGAACTAATGGCGTCACTGGAAGGTAAGTGGGTAGACCTTGTAATTTCGGATATGGCCCCCAACTTAAGTGGTACAAAGGCAATAGATCAGCCAAAAATGATGTATTTGGCTGAGCTCGCGCTTGAATTTGCGACAAATGTCTTAAAACCGGGAGGCACCTTTTTAACTAAGGTCTTTTCCGGTGAAGGAATAGATGAATATAAGAAGGAATTACGTCAGCATTTTGCTAAGATTGTCGTGCGTAAACCAAAAGCATCGCGGCCACGTTCGTCAGAGATATATTTGATGGCGAAGGGCTTTAAGAAAGGTTAAAATTAACCCCCAGTTTTAAACAAATAAGTTTGTTTTGTAAGGTAGGAATACATTGAACGATTTAGTCAAAAATATTATTTTATGGGTAGTTGTTGCCGTTATTTTAATGTCAGTTTTTAGTAACCTGACAACCAATAGCAAGACACAGGAAATCAGCTACTCGGACTTCATTAAAAGCATTAACTCAAACCAGGTAACCGATGTCATGTTAACGGGGCGGGTTATTACTGGCACATTACAGGGTGGCTCTAAGTTCAGTACCTACAGCCCTGAAACAGATAATAAAGCCATGATTGGCGATTTATTAAAAAGTGGTGTTGTGATCAAAGCAAAACCATTGGAACAGTCTGTTTGGATGCAAATTTTTATTTCTTCATTCCCTTTCTTAATTATTATCGCGATTTGGCTTTACTTTATGCGCCAGATGCAAGGCGGTGGAGGAAAAGGGGGCGCCTTGTCATTTGGTAAAAGCAAAGCGCGTTTACTTAGCGAAGATCAGATTAAAATTACTTTCAGCGATGTTGCCGGTGTCGATGAAGCGAAAGAAGAAGTAGGCGAGTTAGTCGAGTTCTTACGTGACCCGGGTAAATTTCAGAAGCTGGGCGGTAAAATTCCGCGTGGTGTTTTAATGGTGGGTTCGCCGGGTACAGGTAAAACATTATTAGCAAAGGCGATTGCCGGTGAAGCTAAAGTGCCTTTCTTTACCATTTCAGGTTCTGATTTTGTAGAGATGTTTGTTGGTGTGGGTGCATCTCGTGTGCGTGATATGTTTGAACAAGCAAAGAAACATTCTCCGTGCATTATCTTTATTGATGAGATTGATGCGGTCGGTCGTCATCGTGGTGCCGGTTTAGGTGGTGGACATGATGAACGTGAGCAAACCTTAAACCAATTACTTGTTGAAATGGATGGTTTTGAAGGTAATGAAGGCGTGATTGTTATTGCGGCAACAAACCGTCCTGATGTACTTGATCCTGCATTATTACGTCCGGGACGTTTTGATCGTCAGGTCGTTGTACCATTGCCTGACATGTTAGGTCGTGAACAAATTTTAAAAGTACATATGCGTAAAGTGCCTGTGTCCGATAATGTAAATGCAAAAGTGATCGCACAAGGTACACCGGGATTCTCTGGTGCAGATTTAGCGAACCTGGTTAATGAGGCGGCTTTATTTGCTGCACGTTTTAATAAACGTTTAGTTGAAATGAACGAGTTTGATCAAGCTAAAGATAAAATTATGATGGGTGCAGAGCGTCGTTCAATGGTAATGAACGACGATGAGAAAAAACTCACAGCCTATCATGAGGCAGGGCACGCAATTGTTGGTTTAAAAGTGCCTTCGCATGATCCTGTTTATAAAGTCACTATTATTCCGCGTGGTCGTGCATTAGGTGTGACTATGTTCTTACCGGAGGAAGATCGTTACAGTTACTCTAAAGAGCGTTTAGAGAGTCAGATTTCCAGTTTATTTGGTGGCCGTATTGCCGAAGAGTTAATTTTTGGTAAAGATAAAGTAACGACAGGTGCTTCAAACGATATTCAGCGTTCAACTGAACTTGCTCACAATATGGTAACGCAGTGGGGCTTGTCAGAAAAATTAGGTCCAATGGTCTTTGGTGAAGAAGAAGGTGAAGTGTTCCTGGGTAAATCTGTAACACAACATAAAAATCTTTCTGATGAAACCGCTCATGTTATTGATGAAGAAATTCGTAACATTGTCGATCGCAACTACGCGCGTTCAGAGAAAATTCTGAAAGATAACATTGATATTCTTCATGCTATGTCAGAGGCATTAATGAAATACGAAACGATTGATAAAGATCAGATTGCTGATTTAATGGCGGGTAAAACACCACAACCGCCAAAAGGTTGGGATGATCATTCAAGTGATAATGACAATAATACTGCTCAGTCTTCTAAAGAAGATAAATCATCTTCTGATAGTAAGATTGGTGGACCAGCAGGGGAACATTAACGTTAAGTTTTTGTTGTCTGTAAAAAAAGCGCCATTTGGCGCTTTTTTTATGTCATTTTTTTATTAGTTGAGCATTTGTTTTAAAATTTGCTTAACATTTTCGAGTTCAAAAGGTTTGTCACAAACAGCCGATATGCCAATTTGCTGGACTGCGGCTAAACGACTTTCATCGGCTTCACTTGATACCATTAAAATGGGGATGCCCGATTGAGAACTTTCTGTTCTTATGAATTCAACGAGTTCACGTCCGTCCATTTCGGGCATATTATAGTCGGTAACAATAAGATCAAAATATTCCTGCTTGATTTGCTCTACGGCTTTATTGCCATTTTCAGCCTGGCTAATATTTTGTATGCCGAGTTTTGTTAGTACCCGGCTAATGTGTCGTCTGGCAGTAAAACTATCATCGACGACTAAGGCTTTAAGTTCCTCATAATCGAAGTGTTCTTCATCTTCATCGTGCGCTATAAAATCAACGGTATTTTTTAAAGCCGCTAATAATTGTTCAGCCTGAAATGGCTTGGGTAATATTGCAATAACACCGGATTGACGGATAGGATCAAGATAGCGAAATTCTGTTTCACTTGAAATGAGCATAAAAGGGATATCCATAAAATCTTCATTTTTACGAATATTTTGCACTAAATCCGTACCACTCATACCTTCCATATATAATGCGCTAATAATCAAATCAGGTTTGTAGTTTGTTAACTCGTTGAGTGCCATACGTGCGCTGTCGAATACGGTGATATCGGTAATGCCAAAATCTTTCAGGTAGCTGCTGATGATATTTTGTTGAGTCGATGAAGGCTCAACAAGAAATATGGATAAATCTGAGATGAGAAAATTCTTCATAGCTGATACCTTATAAATACATGAGAAAAACAAGTGATAAAATATGATTTAACTTACTGTAGTATCGGCAGTAAAATGTGACTCTTTATAGTGCATAGGAACAGAATGAAAAACATTTTAGATTTTTCCCCAGCTTCGCCAGTAAAAATAATGGGTATACTGAATGTGACACCGGATTCTTTTTCTGATGGTGGCCTCTTTGTTAAAAAAGAGGCCGCGTTGAACTATGTCCAGAAAATGATTTCAGAGGGGGCAAATATTATCGACATTGGCGGAGAGTCTACCCGTCCCGGTGCAAGCGATGTTTCGGTGGATGAAGAATGTCAGCGTGTGATCCCATTAATAAACGCCATCCGTGAAATTTCAGATATTCCTGTTTCAATTGATAGCAGCAAAACAGAAGTGATGCAGCAGGCTATCCTGGCGGGCGCATCCATGATTAATGATGTTAATGCCTTGCAAGCTGATGGCGCTATGGCATTGGCCGCTGAATTAAAGGTGCCTGTTTGTATTATGCACATGCAGGGCAAGCCCCGCACCATGCAACATACTCCATCCTATGTAAATGTTGTGAGTGAAGTTAAAGTATTTTTACAACAAAGAATAGAAGTCTGCATTGCTGCCGGAATAAATAAGCATAATATTAGTATTGATCCCGGTTTTGGTTTTGGTAAATCGCTCGAACACAACCTCTTGTTATTTAAACACCTTAATGAATTTACTGATTTGGGTGTGCCATTGTTAGTGGGAGTATCAAGAAAAAGTATGATCGGTGCCGTGCTTAACAAAGCGCCTGCGGATCAACGTTTATATGGCAGTATTGCTCTGGCAACACTTGCTGCCTGGATGAATGCAAAGATACTTCGTGTACATGATGTTAAAGCAACGGCAGATGCTTTAAAGTTATGTATGGCAGTTAAAAATATTGATTAATAATTATTGGGATTAAAATGAAGAAAAAGTTTTTTGGTACGGATGGAATACGAGGAGCGGTAGGAACACACCCTGTTACGCCAGACTTTATGCTTAAGTTAGGCTGGGCAATTGGTAAAGTATTGGGTAAAGAAAAAGGCAGCAAAATTCTTATTGGTAAAGATACCCGTATTTCAGGTTACATGATTGAGTCTGCATTAGAAGCGGGTTTATCCGCTGCCGGGGTGGATATTTTATTACTTGGGCCAATGCCAACACCTGCGATTGCACATTTAACGCGAACATTAAAAGCGCAAGCCGGCATTGTGATCAGTGCATCACATAATCCTTTTAGTGATAATGGTATTAAATTTTTCTCTGCCGAAGGAACAAAGTTATCCGATGAGGTTGAACATGCCATTGAAGCAGAGCTGGAAAAAGAGTTAGTGTGTTGTGATTCTCTTATGCTGGGTAAGGCATCACGTATCGATGATGCGCCAGGTCGTTATATAGAATATTGTAAAAACACGTTTCCCGCAGACTTAAATTTAAATGATCTTAAAATAGTCGTGGATTGTGCCAATGGTGCGACCTACCATATTGCGCCGAAAGTTTTTACTGAGTTAGGTGCAGAGCTTATTAGCATTGGTGATCGCCCTGACGGTATGAATATCAATGCGGATTTTGGTTCAACTCATCCGGAAAATCTACAAAAAGAAGTGTTAGCGCATAAAGCCGACTTAGGCATTGCCTTCGATGGGGATGGTGATCGTTTAATTTTAGTTGATCATGAAGGTGAACTGGTTGATGGTGATCAGCTGCTTTATATTATGGCAATGTCAAAATATGCAAAAGGGGCATTAAAAGGGGGGGTTGTGGGTACACTCATGACAAACCTGGGTTTAGAGCATGCTTTCAAAAAACATGAAATTCCCTTTAGTCGGGCCGGTGTTGGTGACCGCTATGTTATGGAGCAACTGCTAGAGAAAAACTGGCGGCTGGGGGGGGAGTCATCGGGGCATCTAATTTGCCTGGATCAAACAACAACCGGCGATGGCATTATTGCTGCGTTACAGGTGCTCGCCGCGGTGGTTGAACAAGGTAAATGCTTAAAAGAGTTAACCGCGGGGATGAAAAAATACCCGATGTTGCTGATTAATGTTCGGGTGGTTGAAAAGCCTGATTTAGATAGCCAGCCTGAAATTCAAGCTGCATTGAATGAAGCCGAAGCCGAACTGGCCGATACCGGGCGGGTATTATTGCGGCCGTCAGGCACGGAGCCCTTAATTCGGGTGATGGTAGAAGGGCAAGATCAGCAGCTTGTTGAGTCAGTTGCTCAAAAACTTGCCGATGTGGTGAAAAAAGTTTCTAGCTAGAATTCATCACATTAGCACGATTGGAGCAGGGAAATAATCGGGGGATAGGACAGCCCTATCGCCATACGCCCCCCTATTTATCTTGCTTTATCGGCGTTTCGACGTTAATATTCGCCGCTATTTTACAATACAAAAAGAACGTATTTCGTCGTTGAATTTAGGGGACATTAAGCATGCGCAAGCCAATTATTGCCGGTAACTGGAAAATGAACGGTTCACGTTCAAGTATTAAAGAATTACTGGATGGCATAAAAGCTGGAATGGGTGATGTGAAATTAGCTGAAGTGGCAGTTTGCGCACCTGCCATTTATCTTGCTGATGTCTCAGAGCAGTTAGCCGGTTCTGCAATTGCCTGGGGGGGGCAAAACCTCAGCACAGAAGCAAAAGGCGCTTTTACGGGTGAAATTTCAGCCGATATGTTGCTCGATTTTAAATGCGAATACGTCATTGTTGGTCACTCAGAGCGCCGTACTTTATATGGTGAAACAGACGAAATCGTTGCTGAGAAATTTGAAGTAGCGCGTAAAGCAGGTTTAAAGCCCATTTTATGTATTGGTGAGTCTTTAGAAGAGCGCGAATCAGGCGTGACCATTGATGTTTGTGCACGTCAAATCAATGCCGTCATTGAAAAATCAGGTGTTGCAGCACTTACTGATGGCGTCATTGCCTATGAGCCCATTTGGGCGATTGGAACTGGTGTCACAGCGTCACCCGAGCAAGCTCAGGAAACACATGCAGCCATTCGTAAAATGATTGCAGAAAAAGATGCATCAGTGGCTGAAAAAGTACGTATTCAATACGGTGGTAGCATGAATGCAGGTAATGCAAAAGAGTTGTTAGCAATGGCAGATATCGATGGTGGTTTAATCGGTGGTGCATCATTAAAAGCAGACGACTTTTTGGCAATCTGTACTGCACCAGTCTAATTACACTTAAGAGTTAAAAAATTATGTTACATAATATTCTTCTTGTTGTTCACCTTCTTGTTGCTATTGGCGTTGTTGCGCTTGTGCTTATTCAGCATGGTAAGGGCGCGGATGCCGGTGCGGCCTTTGGTGGCGGCGCATCTTCTACTGTTTTTGGTAGCGAAGGCTCAGGCTCATTTTTGACCCGTGCAACAGGGGTACTGGCGACGATCTTCTTTATTACAAGTCTATCGCTTGCTTATATTTCAACACAAAAGGTTAATCCAACCAGTATTGTTGATACCGTAACAGAACAAAAATCAGATGTGCCTGCAGCAATCGAAACGAAACCTGCAAAATCAACATCAGACGTACCAGTATCAGACTAGGTACTACCCTTTAAGCCGATGTGGTGAAATTGGTAGACGCGCCACCTTGAGGGGGTGGTGGGGAGACCCGTGCCAGTTCGAGTCTGGCCATCGGCACCAAAAACTAAAAAGCGCAGCTCAAATAGAGTTGCGCTTTTTTTTGCCTTGCAGAACTGACATGCGTGCAAGTTAACTCGAGTATAAAAAACATAATCAAACCTTACATTATGGAACAGATGGAACTTGCCTCCCTGACAAACAGACAAGTAAAAAGTGTAAATAGGTAGCCCGGATGTAGCGCAGCGTAATCCGGGGAACAGACAACACTAACATCCCGGGTTACATTGCATTTCATCCGAGCTACCCAAATAAGCTACTAAAATTCAGGCTATCCTGAGCCTAACCCTTCGGGGCACTGGCAGTGTCGTTGTACCTTATGCGACATTTGCTGCGTCATCGGCAGCAGTCACTTGGAATCTATAGGACATTACAGTACATTAGAGGAACAATAATTAGCTTAATCTCCCCCAAAAAGTGAATATATTCTGGTTAAAAACTAGCCGATACTGGTCGTTTTTTAGCCTAACTGGAAAATACTAAATGTCTCAAAACACAAACAACCTGGCCGCATACTGCTGGTCTATCGCCGATTTACTCCGTGGTGACTTCAAACAAAGTCAATACGGCAGAATTATTCTCCCATTCACTTTATTACGTCGATTGGAATGTGTATTAGAAGACTCTAAAGAAGCTGTGCTTGCCGAGTATGACAAAGTCCGTGAAAATGAATTAGTCATGAAGCAAATAGAAAACAATAGCCCAGAACAAGCCATGCTCGGTGATTTTGGTAAGGCTGTAGATGATGCCGTATTGGATAGTAGTGAATCTCATCAAAATCAAATGATGCAGTTATTATCAAATCCGGAGAAGGCTAAAGGCTTTGCGAAAGTAGTATTTGATTTGTTGAAGTTGGCGGAGTAATTCTGTAATAAGCCACTATATGATAAAGTTTAGTAGCAGAACTTGCAGCCCCCCATGTTAATGATATTTCAATTACTTAGAGTTGAATAAAATGGAATTCAAAAAGTGACAGTTCAGATAGTTGAGTTTATAGAACGTTCCGTTCAGGGAATGACTGAACCATTTATCTGTCGAGGTAATGATGGTGAGATTTATTTCGTGAAAGGTATAGGTGCTACACGAAAAAGTCAGGTTTTCGAATGGATTGCCGGAAACCTTGGATTAGAATTAGGTCTGCCAATCGCACCATTTGAGATTGTAGACGTACCTGAAGAGCTCATAGAAGGTAGCGCAGAATTAATTCAATTGGGACGTGGCTTGGCATTTGGTTCGCGCAAACAAGTTATTACTGAATTGAATTTTGCAGGTATTTCTGAAGTACCCCTTGAGCTTCAGAGAGATGTTTTAGCATTTGATTGGTGGATCCGGAATGGAGACAGAAATTTAAGTGAATTAGGGGGAAATCCGAATCTTTTTTGGGATACTACTGTCAAAAAGCTAGTTGTTATCGATCATAATCAGGCTTTTGACCCTGAGTTCGATAGAGAAAATTTCCATAAATTACATGTGTTTAGCTCGATTCAGCAGTCTTTGTTTGCTGATTTTGATAGGATGCAGAAATATTCTGAAAATTTTAGTCGAGCGCTTGGAAGTTGGGAAAGAATTTGTAATGGAATACCTATTGAATGGTATTATGCAGATAAAGAGATGACAGTATCTGCCGATATAGATATTAATGAATTATTAGAAATTTTGCAGAAATGTAATAAAGATGAATTTTGGAAACAATAATGGATAAGATAGCTTGCCAATATGCAATTGTTCGTTTTGCACCTTTTATAGAAACGGGTGAGTTTGCGAATGTTGGAATTGTACTTTTAGCTGATAAGAAACGTTTTTTTGGTTTTCAGTTAGAAGATAAAAAGCATGCTCGTATTACACACTTTTTTGACAAGTTAGAAGCTAAAGTATATTTAACAGCAATTAATAATGTACAAAATGAATTAGAACGCGCGGCTGAAATTATAGAACAACATGGGTTCCATAAACGAAAAACAAATGATGTTAATTTTGCAAAAGGTATATTTAACGAAATAGTTCGTCCTAGGGAAACCATTATTAGGTTTGGAAAAGTGCGTACAGTTCTAACAGATGATCCCAACAAAACCTTAAAAGAGCTTTATGGATATTATGTCCAGCGTGATTTTGTAACAAAAGCATATCAGGAAGATATTCTTGAAAAGGGTGTGCGTAAGTTGCTGGTCGAGGCCAAAGTGGCTAAACGTTTTAAACAAGCTAAGGTAGGAAATGAAGTTTATCACGCTAATTTTCCTTTCGTAGAAAAAGAGAATAGAGATAATTTTAAAATAATAAAACCTCTTTATTTGGGACATGAAGACCCTAGCAAAATTTATGATCATGGAGCTACATGGATGAATAAAGTTACCAGGTTAAGAAATCTTAATTTGTTAACTGGAAAAGTCCTTTTTACCGTTGAAGGTCCTCGTGGTAATAATAATCGCGAGAATGCTTTTACGGACATAATAGATACACTTCGTGAAAACGACATGGATGTAGTTCCTTTTGAGGATAAAAAAGAAATTATCGATTTCATCACTCATTAATAAATATTAATTCACAATATTTATTATGTTGGTATATTTGTTGGTATTATTTAATTGTTACAATCAATATAGTTATTAATATCATATAGTTAACTGTTTGTTGTTGCTCCGGCCATCGCACTAAATACGAAAAAAGCGCTGCTCTTAGTTCTAATACAAGAGTAGCGCTTTTTTATGTCTATATTGAAGGGGGGAGGCGTAAATGTGTAAAATTGAACACGTTCATTTTGTACATTAATTACTCATACTCACATTAAAAAAATATCATTAAACGAAAATTTTTATGCCCCCCCAAATAATCATATAAGTTATTGATTAGTATACTATTCACAGAATTAACTAAACTTGACACATAAACGACTGCTAGCCTAGACTAGCTCGCACCTTTTGAAAAAGTCTTGTACTTTTTTTGCGCAAAAATGAATTACAAATTACAAAAAGAAGCTGTTTTAGCGGCTCAAACACAGTCATCACTTATCATATAAAGGCAGGCTGGAGATTTAATGTTAGAGAATTACCTACCAGTATTAATATTTCTTGTTATCGGCCTGGCGGTTGGTGGGGTCATGATCGCGATGGGTTTCATGCTTTCGCCTTACAAACCTGATAGTGAAAAACTCTCTGCTTATGAGTGTGGCTTTGAAGCTTTTGGTGATGCACGTATGAAGTTTGATGTGCGTTATTATCTTGTAGCTATTCTTTTTATTATTTTTGATTTAGAAATCGCCTTCCTCTTTCCCTGGGCTATTGTGCTTGAAGATATTGGCATGTTTGGTTATGTCGCCATGGCCATCTTCCTTGCTATTCTTGTTATTGGTTTCATTTATGAGTGGAAGAAAGGAGCTTTGGAATGGGAATGATCGAAGGCAAACTTAATGAAGGCTTTGTTACCACTTCTGCCGATAAACTCATTAACTGGGCGCGTACCGGTTCTATGTGGCCGATGTCATTTGGGCTTGCATGTTGCGCAGTTGAAATGATGCACTCTGCTGCAGCACGTTATGATTTAGATCGCTTTGGTATTATTTTTCGTCCCAGTCCGCGGCAATCTGATGTAATGATTGTTGCCGGCACATTAGTAAATAAAATGGCACCGGCATTACGTAAAGTTTATGACCAAATGGCAGAACCTCGTTGGGTTATCTCAATGGGCTCATGTGCAAACGGGGGCGGTTATTACCATTATTCTTACGCGGTTGTGCGTGGTTGTGATCGCGTTGTTCCTGTCGATATCTATGTTCCGGGTTGTCCACCCACTGCTGAAGCATTAATTTACGGAATTTTGCAGTTACAAAATAAAATTCGCCGTACCAACACTATCGCGCGAGTATAAAAATCCACTATGTCTGAATATTATAATAAGTTAGCTGATTCATTGCGTAGCCGTTTTGCGGGTAAGTTTAACGAATGTTTTGTCAAAGTGGGGCAGCTTAACTTTGTGGTTAAAAAAGAAAATTTAATTGAAGTTTGTACTGCTTTAAGAGATGAAGCTGAATTTGCTTTTGAAGAAATGATTGATCTATGCGGTGTTGATTACAGTGAATACGCTGATGGCGCATGGGATGGCGAACGCTTTGCCGTGACTTATCAATTATTATCTGTAAAAAATAACCACCGACTTCGTGTTCGTGTTTTTGCGGATGGTGAGCCCCCCCAGATTGCATCAGTTGTTAATATTTGGAATGGGGCAAACTGGTTTGAACGTGAAGCGTTTGACCTCTACGGCATTATTTTTGATGGTCACCCGGACTTACGGCGTATTTTGACCGACTATGGTTTTGTCGGGCATCCGTTCCGCAAAGATTTCCCTTTATGCGGTAATGTTGAAATGCGTTATGACGAAGATAAAAAACGCGTTATCTATCAGCCAGTCTCAATTGAAACCCGGGTTAACACACCGCGTATTATTCGTGATGATCATCGTTACGCCGATCGCATGACCGAAGAGGAAAGCAGTAATGCCTGAGATTCGTAATTACACATTGAATTTTGGGCCCCAGCACCCTGCTGCGCACGGTGTATTGCGTTTGGTTTTAGAGTTAGATGGTGAAGTTATTCAACGCGCTGATCCACATGTTGGTTTATTACATCGTGCGACAGAAAAATTAGCAGAATACAAACCGTTTAATCAAAGTATTCCTTACATGGACCGACTCGATTACGTCTCGATGATGTGTAATGAACATGGTTATGTTCTCGCGTTAGAAAAATTATTAGGCGTCGAAGCGCCTGAACGTGCGCAATATATTCGCGTCATGTTTGATGAAATTACGCGTATCTTAAATCACTTAATGTGGTTAGGCACACATGCATTAGACGTTGGCGCGATGACCATGTTCCTGTATTGCTTCCGTGAACGTGAAGATTTAATGGATATGTACGAAGCGGTATCCGGTGCGCGCATGCATGCAGCATATTACCGTCCAGGCGGTGTTTATCGCGATTTACCTGATCGCATGCCACGCTTTAAAAAATCCAAATACATTGATGATAAAAAAGTCCAGTTGTTAAATGAGAACCGTGAAGGCTCATTGCTTGATTTTATTGATGACTTTGTGGAACGATTTCCAAAGTATGTCGATGAGTATGAAACACTATTAACGGATAACCGCATCTGGAAACAACGTACTGTTGATATTGGTATTGTTTCACCGGAACGTGCATTACAGCTTGGTTTTACCGGTCCAATGCTACGTGGTTCAGGTGTTGAATGGGACTTACGTAAAAAACAACCATATGAAGTGTACGACAAAATGGATTTCGATATCCCGGTTGGTGTAAACGGTGATTGTTATGACCGTTATCTTGTGCGCATAGAAGAATTTCGCCAGTCAAATAAAATTATTAAACAATGCGCGAAATGGTTACGCGAAAATCCTCAGGGTCCGGTAATGCTGGATGATCATAAATTAACACCGCCAAGCCGTGAAAATATGAAAGGTGATATGGAATCATTGATCCATCACTTTAAATTATTTACTGAAGGTTATACCTTACCAAAAGGCGAAGCCTATGCCGCGGTTGAACATCCAAAAGGGGAGTTTGGTGTTTATTTGGTTACAGATGGAGCAAACAAACCTTACCGTTTAAAAATTCGTGCGCCTGGCTTTGCACATCTCTCTGCAATGGATGAAATGACAAACGGTCATATGTTATCCGATGTGGTTGCGGTTATCGGTACGATGGATGTTGTGTTCGGAGAAATTGACCGATGATAGGTTATAAGAAAAAAGAAGAAAGCAAACTACATTTGCTAACAGAAGCATCATTAAAAGAGATTGATGTTTGGATAGCCAAATATCCGGATGATAAAAAACAATCAGCCGTGATGTCTGCACTGCGTATTGCACAGGATCAGAACCGTGGTTTTTTAACTGAAGACTTAATGGATGCGGTTGCTGAATATTTAGATATGCGTCCTATTGCCGTTTATGAAGTGGCAACATTTTATTCCATGTATGAATTAGAACCTGTTGGCAAACATAAGATTTGTGTTTGCACCAATATTTCATGCATGTTGTGTGGTTCAGATACCGTGGTGGGTCACTTAACAAAAAAATTGGGCATTAAACTGGGTGAAACAACCGTTGATGGTCGTTTTACTTTAAAAGAGGTTGAATGTTTGGGTGCTTGCGTTAATGCACCGATGCTACAAATTGGTGATACCTATCATGAGAATCTGACTGAAGAGAAGTTGGATCAAATTATCAGTTCGCTTGATTAAACATAAGTAAGTTTAAGAATTTAAAACGTATTCGCTTAAGTTAGTTAAATTTAAGTAAACGAAACAAAATTAATAAAAAGGTTGGAGTTACGCCAATGGCGAATGAAGTCTGTTTTCGGACCCTACACATGGACAAACCGTGGTCACTCGAGAGTTACTTGAGTGTAGGTGGCTATGAGCAGCTGAAAAAAATTCTAAACGAAAAAATTCCACCTGAAGATATTATTGAAGAATTAAAAACCTCTGCTTTACGTGGTCGTGGCGGTGCCGGTTTTCCGACTGGTTTGAAATGGAGCTTTATGCCCCGTACAGCACCAGGTCAAAAGTATATTGTTTGTAATTCAGACGAAGGTGAGCCGGGTACCTGTAAAGATAGAGATATTTTGCGTTATAACCCTCATCAATTAGTTGAAGGTATGATTATCGCGGGTTACTGCATTGGAGCTTCAGCAGGTTATAACTATATTCGTGGTGAATTTTGGGAACCTTATGAACGCTTTGAAGCGGCATTAGAAGAAGCCTATAAAGCCGGTTTCCTCGGTGAAAATTTACTGGGTTCTGATTTTAGTTTTGATCTCTATGCACATTTAGGTGCAGGTGCGTATATTTGCGGTGAAGAAACAGCGCTGCTTGAATCAATTGAAGGCAAAAAAGGACAACCCCGTTTTAAACCGCCTTTCCCGGCAGGTTTTGGTTTATACGGTAAACCCACAACAATAAATAATACTGAAACACTCGCTTCTGTCCCCGTTATTTTAGAAAAAGGCGGTAAGTGGTTCTTAGAACAAGGTCGTCCAAATAATGGTGGTACCAAACTCTTTAGTGTTTCTGGCCACGTTAATAAGCCCGGTAATTTTGAAATTCCACTAGGCACGCCTTTTTCAGAATTGCTTGAGATGGCGGGGGGTATGCGTGGTGGTCGTAAATTAAAAGCCGTTATTCCCGGTGGTTCATCAACACCGGTTTTACCTGCCGAGATTATGATGGAAACAGACATGGATTATGACTCAATCTCTAAAGCCGGCAGTATGCTCGGGGCGGGTTCGGTGATCGTCATGGATGAAACAACCTGTATGGTCGGCGCGTTAGCACGGCTTTCACATTTTTATTTTGAAGAATCCTGTGGTCAATGTACGCCATGTCGGGAAGGCACCGGCTGGTTAGCAAAAGTGATGCACCGTATTGAACACGGGCAGGGTGTTCAGGAAGATTTAGATTTGCTGAATGATGTTGCTCATCGCATAGGCGGCAGAACCATTTGTGCATTAGGTGATGCTGCGGCAATGCCGGTTATGAGTTTTTTAAAACATTATCGGGAAGAATTTCAGTATCACATTGATCATAAGAAGTGCATGGTCTGATTTTATTCTCTCTCCCATTAGGAGAGGTGAAAGGTAATAATGCAGGAGCAATTGTCGAGGGATTATTTATAAATACCCCCTCCCTAACCCTCCCCCGAAATGGGGGAGGGAATAGAAAGAAAAGTTCCCTTCCCAAAATGGGGAGAGGGAATAGAAAGAAAAGTTCCCTTCCCGAAATGGGGGAGGGAATAGAAAGAAAAGTTCCCTTTCCAAAATGGGGAGAGGGAATAGAAAGAAAAGTTCCCTTTCCAAAATGGGAAGGGAATAGAAAAAATAGTTCCCCCTCCCATTTCGGGAGGGGGCTAGGGGGAGGGCTGAAAAAGTCCCTCACCCTAACTTTTTCGTAGGGGGACGAGCCCATGGACGGGCGAAGGTAGAATAATGCAGGAGCAATTGTCGAAGGGTAGAATAAAAATCTCCATCCTAACCCTCCCCTTGAAGGGGAGGGAGTAGATGTTTTTAATAGAATATAACGAAATAATAAAAAAGCTGAATGAGATAAAAGATGGCAAATATAGAAATTAACGGAAAACCGCTTCAGGTAGCTGATGGAGCCATGGTGATTGAAGCGGCTGATAACGCCGGTATCACTATTCCGCGTTTTTGTTATCACAAGAAACTCTCTGTCGCGGCCAACTGCCGCATGTGTTTAGTTGAAGTTGAAAAAGTGGCCAAACCTGTTCCTGCCTGTGCCACACCTGTTACTGATGGCATGAAAATTTTTACAAAATCAACCATGGCGCTTGAAGCACAACAAAGTGTTATGGAATTTTTACTCATTAACCATCCGCTTGATTGTCCAATTTGCGATCAGGGTGGTGAGTGTGAATTACAGGATATCGCCATAGGTTTTGGTCAGGATCTTTCCCGTTACACAGAACAAAAACGTGTAGTTGCTGATAAAGATATTGGTCCGTTAATTGAAACAGAAATGACGCGTTGCATTCATTGCACGCGTTGCGTGCGTTTTGGTCAGGAAGTTGCCGGTATTATGGAACTCGGTGCAACGGGGCGTGGCGAAAATATGCGTATTGGCACTTATGTTGAACGCGCGGTTGCTTCTGAGCTATCGGGTAATGTCATCGATTTATGTCCCGTTGGTGCTTTAACTTCAAAACCTTATCGTTATACCGGTCGTCCATGGGAAAACAACCAGGCAAAAAGTATTTCTGCGCATGATTGCCTGGGTTCAAACATTGAAATTGAAACGCGCCGCAATAAAGTGATGCGGGTGTTGCCAGATGAAAATGAAAACATTAATGAGTTGTGGTTATCGGATAGAGATCGCTTTAGTTATTTAGGTTTAAAACATGAAGATCGCCTGCAATCGCCCATGATAAAACAGGGTGATAGCTGGAAGGAAGTTGACTGGCAAACGGCATTAAATTATGCCTATGAAGGTTTGAAAACCGTTATTGAAAAAGACGGCGTAGAAAATATTGGTGCCCTGGTTTCACCCTCAGCAACCGTAGAAGAGATGTATCTGGTACAAAAGTTAATGCGTGGTATCGGGTCTGATAATATTGATCACCGTTTACGTCAATCTGATTTTAGTGATCAAGATATCGCGCCACAGTTTCCGGCATTAGCTCAGTCGCTTGTTGAATTAGAAAATAATGATGCCGTATTACTGGTCGGTTCATGGATTCGTAAAGATCAACCCATTGCCTCACATCGTTTACGCAAAGCGTCGCGTCGTGGTGCAAAAATCATGGCGGTGAATGCGGTTGATTTTGATTTTAACTTTGATATTGAAGAAAAGGTCATTACTTCACCGGCTGAAATGGTGGATTCTCTTGCAGCTATTACTAAGGCGCTTTTGACCTTAACAGGTAAAGATGCCGCAGATGGTTTAGCGGCTTTACTTAATAATGTGACTGTCAGTGATGCACATCTTGATATTGCAAAGCATTTGCATAGTGCAGAGAAGGCGACGGTTATTCTTGGTACCCAGGCTATGTTACAACCACAGCTTGCCGACCTGCGTGCTTTGTCAAATATGATTGCTGAGTTGAGTGGGGCAATACTGAGTACCTTGTCTGATGGTGCAAATGCAGCAGGTGCCTGGTTAACCGGTGTAGTACCTCATCGTACTTGTAGTGGTGAAACATCAGCAGGTAAAACAGCGTATGAGATGTTAAACGGGGGTATGAACGCCTTTGTTCTTTTGAATGTGGAGCCTGAGTTTGACACTGCCCATCCATCTTCTGCAATGAAAGCAGTTAATGGGGCTGATTTTGTGATTTCAATGTCGCCTTATGCAACAGATACAATGAAATCGTATGCTGATGTATTGCTACCCGTTTCTCCGTTTAGTGAAACATCAGGAACATTTATCAATGCCGAAGGCACATGGCAGAGCTTTGCCGGTGCAGTAACCCCCTTTGAAGAAACACGTCCCGCATGGAAAGTACTGCGAGTGCTCGGAAATATATTTGAACTAGAGGGGTTTGACTTTATTACCTCTGAAGATGTTCTTGATGAAGCAAAACAAAAGATAGGCAAAATCGATACGAGTAACAAGATGAGCTGGCGGTGTCCTTCATCTTTGGCAAATAAAACGGATGCGATTAGTCGTATTGGCGTATTACCCATTTATGCAAGCGATAGCATAGTGCGTAGAGCAAAAGCACTACAACTGACAGATGATGCTTTTCCTGCCTGTATGATTATTAATGCAGAGACGGCAAAACATAATAAAATTCATGATGATGATAGCGTTGTTGTGACTCAAAATAATATTAAGTTGAAGCTACGAGTACATGTTGAAGATTCAGTACCGAATAACTGTGTCGTCATACCGCAAGGTGTGCAGGGTGTTGATGTATTCGATGCGGCTTATTCCGAAATAACCTTAAACATTAAAAGTTAATAGAGAAGAGTTGAACGATAAATGGAATGGTTAAATACAAGTATTGATTGGCTAGCATCATTGTTTCAGGAATGGGTTGTCGTTTATTTTCATATGTTACCTGACATGATGCAGACGGTGATTTGGATCGTCTTGAAAATTGTTGTCATTATGGTTCCGTTAATGCTTTGTGTTGCTTACTTAACTCTCGCTGAACGTAAAGTTATTGGTTCAATGCAGGTACGTATGGGACCGACAACGGTGGGACCACGCGGTTCATTACAACCTATTGCCGATGCGCTCAAACTGATGTTTAAGGAAATTATTATTCCTACCGGCGCAAACAAATATTTATTCTTAACCGCACCCTTATTATCTTTAGGGCCTGCACTTGCGGCCTGGGCTGTTTTACCGTTTGGTGATGGTCTGGTGCTGGCAGAAATTAACGCGGCGTTATTGTATGTGTTGGCATTAACTTCTGTCGGTGTGTACGGCGTTATTATTGCGGGCTGGTCTTCCAATTCGAAGTATGCCTTATTAGGTACCATGCGTTCAGCGGCACAAATTGTGTCGTATGAAATTGCGATGGGTTTTGCTTTAGTGGGGGTATTGATTGCTTCAGGCAGTTTGAACTTAGGTGAGATCGTAAATTCACAAAGTGGTGAATATGGTTTGTTTAACTGGTTTATGATTCCTTTATTCCCGTTATTTGTTATTTATTTTATCTCGGGTGTGGCAGAAACAAACCGTGCACCGTTCGATGTTGCTGAAGGTGAGTCTGAAATCGTTGCGGGTTTCCACGTTGATTATTCGGGTATGGCCTTTGCGGTATTCTTCTTAGCAGAATATGCCAACATGATTTTAATCGCGGCGTTAACGGCCATTATGTTCATGGGAGGGTGGTTGTCTCCGTTCCATGGCTTATTGTCAGATTCAATATTGTCCATTCCTGTTTTAGGTTGGATTCTGGGTGATGGTATACATTGGTTCTTTGCAAAAATGTCTATCTTCCTTTTCTTATTTTTATGGTTCCGAGCTACGTTCCCTCGCTATCGTTATGATCAAATTATGCGCTTAGGCTGGAAAGTGTTTATTCCAATTACGATCGTATGGATATTGGTAGTGGGTTTATTTGTGCTGGGTGGACTGGGCCCCTGGTTTAGTGTGGCGGCTTAGGAGAGTCAATATGTCAGGACTTATTCGATTTGTTAAAAGTTTATCTTTAAGTGAGTTGCTTAAAGGCTTAAATGTAACCGGGCGTTACTTTTTTGCGCGTAAGTTTACTCTGCAATATCCGGATGATAAAACGCCGCTGTCACCGCGTTTTCGTGGTTTGCATGCGTTGCGTCGATATCCAAACGGGGAAGAACGTTGTATTGCCTGTAAATTATGTGAAGCCGTTTGTCCCGCATTAGCCATTACCATTGAATCAGAGCCACGTGATGATGGTTCGCGACGTACCACACGTTACGATATTGATTTAACAAAATGTATTTTTTGTGGCTACTGTGAAGAATCTTGCCCGGTAGACTCAATTGTTGAAACGCATGTATTTGAATACTACGGTGAGAAAAAGGGCGATCTTTATATGACAAAAGAACGTTTGCTTGCGATAGGCGATAAGTACGAAAAAGAAATTGCAGCGGCACGTGCGCTTGATGCACCTTACCGTTAATTATAATGAGTAACAGGATTTAGATGATGGGATTTGAAAATATCGTTTTTTATGTATTTGCTGCCATTATGGTGTTTAGTGCATCAATGGTGATTAGCGTGAAAAATCCGGTTCAGGCTTCGCTGTTTCTTGTCTTAACGTTCTTTTCCTGTGCAGCCATCTGGATGCTACTCGAAGCGGAGTTTTTAGCGATAACGCTGGTGCTTGTTTATGTTGGCGCGGTTATGGTTTTATTCCTGTTCGTTGTCATGATGCTTGATATTAACGTTGCCAGAATGCGTGCGGCGTTTATTCAATATTTACCGATTGGTCTTGCTGTATTGGTCACGATGGTCGTTATGATGTTTTTAGTGGTTGGTATCGATCATTTTGGTTTAGAACAATTTGCTGCGCCGGCACGAAAGGCGGCTGATTATAATAATACACGCGAGCTGGGTTTAGTTTTATATACGGTTTATGTTTATCCATTTGAAATTGCCGCAGTGATTTTATTAGTGGCGATTATCGCGGCTATAGCACTGACGTTACGCCGCCGGCCAAAAACAAAATATCAAAACCCTGATGTGCAAATTTCGGTACAACGAAATGATCGTATTCGTATGGTTAAAATGAATTCAGAAGAGACAAAGTAGGTTTATTATGATTGCTTTATCAGACTATCTTACCCTGGGCGCGATAATGTTTAGCCTGAGTGTAGCCGGTATTTTTCTTAACCGAAAAAATATTATCATTATTTTGATGTCGATTGAGCTGATGTTGTTATCAGTAAATATTAACTTTGTTGCCTTTTCTCATTTTCTGGGTGACTTGTCAGGCCAGGTTTTTGTTTTCTTTATTCTTACGGTTGCTGCAGCAGAAGCGGCAATTGGTTTGGCTATATTAGTGGTGTTGTTCCGTAACAAACGCACTATTGATGTCGATGAATTAGATACCATGAAGGGGTAGAGCGTGACAGATAATATGGAAAATATTTATCTCTGGATTGTATTGTCACCACTGATTGGTGCAATTATCGCCGGCTTCTTTGGTAAAAAAGTGGGGCGTGCCGGAGCACATTGGGCGACCAATATTGGTGTCGCTATTTCTTGTGTGCTGTCACTCTACGTTTTTAAACATATCAATATTGATGGTGGTGCGACTTTCAATGGCTCTGTTTATACCTGGATGGTGGTGGATGGTTTACGTTTAGAAGTGGGGTTTCTGGTTGATCAACTTACTTCAATGATGATGGTTGTTGTGACCTTCGTATCCTTAATGGTGCATATTTATACCATTGGCTATATGAAAGAAGATCCTGGTTACCAGCGTTTCTTTAGTTATATCTCTTTATTTACTTTCTCCATGTTAATGCTGGTTATGTCAAATAACTTTATGCAGTTATTCTTTGGTTGGGAAGCGGTAGGTTTGGTGTCTTACCTTTTAATTGGTTTTTGGTATACCCGCGACACGGCTATTTACGCCAATATGAAAGCCTTTTTAGTGAACCGTGTAGGTGACTTTGGTTTCTTACTCGGTATCGCCGGTATCTTAATGTATTTTGGCTCGCTGGATTACGCAACCGTTTTCGCGGGTGTTGATGGCGTTAAAGATTTAAAAATGGAAATCTTCCCTGGCCATGAATGGTCAGTCATGACGGTAATTTGTATTTCACTCTTTATTGGTGCCATGGGTAAGTCTGCACAAGTGCCGTTGCATGTCTGGTTACCGGATTCAATGGAAGGCCCGACTCCAATCTCCGCATTGATTCATGCCGCAACGATGGTGACCGCAGGTATCTTTATGGTGACGCGGATGTCGCCGTTATTTGAGTTTTCAGAAACCGCATTGAGCTTTATTTTAGTCATTGGTGCCATCACGGCATTATTTATGGGCTTCTTAGGTTTAATTCAAAATGATATTAAACGTGTTGTGGCTTATTCAACGTTATCACAACTGGGCTATATGACAGTTGCACTTGGTGCTTCCGCTTATGCGGCAGGTGTGTTTCACTTAATGACACATGCATTTTTTAAAGCATTGCTTTTCTTAGGCGCGGGCTCAGTGATTATTGCCATGCACCATGAACAAGACATGCGCAAAATGGGTGGTTTACGTAAGTACATGCCATTCACCTGGATCACCTCTTTAATTGGTTCGCTGGCCTTAATTGGTACGCCTTTCTTTGCCGGTTTTTATTCAAAAGATTCAATCATTTTAGCGGTACAACAATCTCAAATTGCCGGTTCAAGTTTTGCCTATTTTGCCGTACTAGCCGGCGTGTTCATTACCGCTTTATATAGCTTCCGTATGTATTTCCTTGTTTTCCATGGCAAGGAACGCATGGATGAACATACTCGTGAACATCTACATGAAACGGATAAAGTTGTCTGGGTGCCATTAGTGTTACTCGCTATTCCTTCTGTTGTTATCGGGGCTGTTTTTGTCGGTGATATGGCTTTTGGTGATTTCTTCGGCAAAGCAATATTTGTTTTGCCTGAGCACGATGTTTTAGCTCAACTCAGTAAAGAATATTTCCATGGCTGGTTTAGCATGGGACTACACGTTCTGGCGCCTGGCCCAATATTGGCTGCAGCGGGTGTTGGTGTTGCGTGGTTCTTATATATGAAACGCCCGGATATCCCTGAATGGTTCCAACAAAAATTATCATTTGTACATAAAGTATTGGATAACAAGTATTACGCTGACAGGTTTAACGAAATTGTTTTTGCCGGTGGCAGCTTATCAATAGGTAAGTTGCTTTGGAAAGTGGGTGATATGAAGCTGATTGATGGTCTGGTTGTTAACGGTTCAGCTAAATCCGTAGGCTATATCAGTAGTGTGATTCGTCATATCCAAACCGGTTATCTTTATCACTATGCGTTTGCAATGATCATTGGTTTAATTGTACTGATGGGTTTATTTGTTCTTTAACAATAAAATCATAAAAAAGGTTAAGGATTATTAGTATGTTTTCAGATTGGCCATTATTAAGTCTCGTTATTTGGACACCGATTATCGGCGGCCTGTTACTGCTTGCGCTTGCAAAAAACAAAAAAAGTGTAAATACCCGTTTTATTGCTTTAGCAATATCCATTGTTACGTTATTACTTTCGGTGCCTCTTTACACAGAATTTAATACCACAATTGCTGCAATGCAGTTCTCAGAAATGACACCGTGGATCAGTGCCTTTAATATCAACTACCACTTAGGTGTTGATGGCATTTCTATGCCATTGATTGTTTTAACGACTTTTATGACCGTTATTGTTGTTATCGCCGGCTGGGAAGTGATTAAAGATAAGGTAGAGCAATACATGGCGGCCTTCTTAATCATGGAAGGGTTGATGGTGGGTGTTTTTTCAGCCTTAGATGCTGCATTATTTTATGTTTTCTGGGAAGCCATGCTTATCCCGATGTTTATCGTTATCGGCATTTGGGGTGGAGAAAACAGAGTCTACGCAACCATTAAATTTTTCCTTTATACCTTTTTCGGTTCGGTCTTTATGTTAATTGCCTTGTTATATTTATATTCACAAAGCAACAGTTTTGAAATTTTAGATTATCATCAACTTAAAATTGGCTTAACAGCGCAAATTTTAATCTTTATTGCCTTCTTATTAGCCTTCGCCGTTAAAGTACCAATGTGGCCGGTACATACATGGTTACCCGATGCACACGTTGAAGCACCAACGGGAGGCTCGGTTATCCTTGCTGCGATTATGTTGAAGTTGGGCGCCTATGGTTTCTTACGTTTCTCTTTACCGATTACGCCCGATGCAAGTCATGAGCTGGATTGGTTAATGATCAGCTTATCGTTAATTGCGGTTGTCTATATTGGTTTTGTTGCTTTAGTGCAGCAAGATATGAAAAAGTTGATCGCATACTCCTCTATTTCACACATGGGATTCGTGACACTTGGCTTCTTTATTTCATACCAGATATTAGAAAACAGCGGCGACTTAAAGGGTGCCGCCCTCGGTATGGAGGGTGGTATCGTGCAAATGATTTCACATGGCTTTATTTCAGGTGCCATGTTCCTTTGTGTTGGTGTTATGTATGACCGTTTACATTCCCGTCAAATTAAAGATTATGGCGGTGTTGTGAATCACATGCCTAAATTTGCTGCCTTTATGGTGTTCTTTGCCATGGCAAATGCAGGTTTACCGGGTACATCAGGTTTCGTAGGCGAGTTCATGGTTATCTTAAGCAGCTTTAAGGCTAACTTCTGGTATGCCTTCCTCGCGGCAACGACTTTAATTATTGGTGCCGCTTATACCTTATGGATGGTGAAACGCGTTATCTTTGGTGCGGTTGTGAATGAGGCTGTAAAAACTATGCCCGACATTAACAAACGTGAATTCTTCTTCCTTGCTGTACTTGCCTTTACTGTATTGTTATTTGGTGTTTGGCCGGCACCTTTGGTAGAAGTGATGGATGTTACTGTTGTGAATTTATTACAACATATCATGCAAAGTAAATTATAAGAGTGAATTGAGAGCAACATAATGACCGCTACATTATTAAACAATATACATTTGGCTACACCAGAAATTTTTATACTTTCAATGGCGTGTATTATTTTGGTTGTTGATTTATTTCTTAGCAAAAAAAACCGGCATATTACCTATTTATTATCTCAACTGACTTTAGTTATCGCTTTTTTCTTAACACTAAATTTATTTAGTGACACTACCGTTCATCTTTTCAGTGATACCTTTGTTGCTGATCCCATGAGTTCAGTTTTGAAACTGGGAGTTTACATTGCCACCTTTGTTACTTTTTTGTATTCAAAAGATTATCTAAAAGATCGTGATATTTTCTGCGGTGAATATTTTGTACTGGGTTTGTTTGGTGTGCTTGGCATGATGATTATGATCTCGGCCAGCAGCTTTTTAACCATGTACCTTGGCTTAGAGCTGTTATCACTTTGTCTTTATGCCATGGTCGCATTACAACGTGATTCAAGTATTGCCTCAGAATCAGCCATGAAATATTTCGTATTAGGTGCAATTGCATCCGGCATGTTGCTCTATGGTATGTCGATGCTTTACGGCGCAACAGGCAGTCTGGACTTACAGGTTATCAGCCAGCAACTTAGTTCAGTAACAGATAAAACCATTCTTGCTTTCGGTCTGGTTTTCGTTATTGTCGGTGTGGCATTTAAATTAGGTGCAGTTCCTTTTCACATGTGGGTACCCGATGTTTATCAGGGCGCACCCACTGCAGTGACACTTTATATCGCATCTGCTCCAAAAATTGCCGCTTTTGCCATGTTAATGCGTTTGTTAGTCGGTGGATTGCTGGAATTGCATGCCCAATGGCAGGGTATACTCATTATTCTTGCCGTTGCATCGATGGCCATCGGTAATATTGTGGCGATTGCGCAAACTAATATTAAACGTATGTTGGCCTATTCTGCTATCTCACATATTGGTTTTTTAATGTTAGGTGTTTTATCGGGTAGTGCGGAAGGTTTTGCGGCATCAATGTTTTATATCATTACCTATGTTCTTATGTCGATGGCGAGCTTTGGTATCATCATCATTATGAGTCGTAAAGGCTTTGAGGCGGACAAACTTGCTGACTATAAAGGGCTAAATCAACGCAGTCCATGGTTTGCTTTTATGATGATGTTTATTATGTTTTCAATGGCTGGCGTCCCTCCATTCGTTGGTTTTTGGGCAAAATTATCGGTATTAAAGGCGGTTGTTTCTGCAGACTTACTTTGGTTGGCTCTGGTCGCAGTGGTCTTTTCTATTATTGGTGCTTTCTATTATTTACGCATTATTAAGGTTATGTACTTTGATAAGCCCGAAGAAACGGCACCTATTGAATGCGCAATGGATTTGCGTTGGGTTTTTTCAGCAAACGCGGCCTTAATTTTGTTTATTGGTTTAATGCCAGACAGCTTACTTGAGCTTTGTAAACAGGCGGTTATGTCGTAATTAGTTTTATTGCTGGATAAAAAAGACAAAATTGTCGTAATTTGATCCCGCCTTTAGCGTAAAAAGTGCGTTAGAATACGTTTCCGTTAAATTTGAATCAAAAACAGAGCTATTATGTTAAGCACCGCCATTATTATTTTTGTTATTGTCGCTTTTATTACCGCTAATCTTCCCTGGATTAGTGAACGCCTTTTTGGCCTTTTCCCGCTGAAATCAGAAATAAAGCCTGTTTGGCTAAGTTTGTTGGAATGGCTTATTTTGTATTTTCTGGTTGGAGGCGTGGCTTTGGGGCTGGAGAAAAAATTTACTTCTGATATTTACCCTCAAAGCTGGGAGTTTTATGCCTCTACTTTCTGTTTATTCCTGGTTTTTGCTTTACCTGGCTTTATTTATCGCTTTGATCTCAAGCACTTGCTTCAAAGAAGCAAATAAAGACAAAAAAGCGGTTTTTTATTGCAAAATGAAACAAAAAAAGTTGAGTTTGCCTATTTTTAGTGAGTAAGTGCTTATTTTATCCTTTTGATTGTCTTCCTGCTTAAGCTCTATTAGAATTGTTTGCATCTTGCAATTATATGGGCTTTTGCTAAATGCAGCTAAGACATAAATTTTTTATTGCTATCTCGTTATTAACCACCGCTCCCTTGCTCATTTTGCAGTTTGGCGTGGTTGAGCGCATGGAGCAGGAAGTTCAACTGCGCACCGAGCATGAAATTAATGCTTCGCTGGATAAAATGGCGGGTGAGCTTACGCTTATTCTCAATAATCAAAAATCAATCGCAAATGGCTTGTCGCGTGTTCCTGCGGTGCAACGTTTTGCAAGCAGTGTTGAGCCTGATAAAGACATAGAGCTCTACAATAAAAATGCTGACAATCTGGAGCAGTTCTTTTTAAATTACCAACACTCAGTACCCAGTATTCAAGCGCTTCGATTTATTGATGCATCAGGAAAATCGCTTGTTAAAGTGAAAGAGGGCAAGCCAGTTGCTGCAAAAGAGTTTGATGCCGAAAATAATCGTTTCTATATTGCAGATCAATCACCTAAAGTTTTTTTTAAAGAAGCAATAAAGTCTGCGCAATACGGAAAGGTCTCAATTTCAGATTTTGAATTAGGCCAGGTGACATTTGGTGATGATTTTTGTCCATCAATGGTTCGTTATTCAGTGCCTGTCAGAGATGAAGTGGATAACTTACATGGTTTACTGGTAGTGAATATGTGGGGAACACGTTTAGATTCTGCTGTTCAATCAGCAATGACGGGCTACCCGGCTAATAGTTACATTGTTGAAATTAATAAAAATAAATTACGTGACGGTATCTATCTATACCACTCTGACAGTAAAAAACGTTTTGCAAATCAACTTAATACAAATTTTCGTTTTTCAAATAAAGTCAGCACCGAGGAATGGAATGAAATAAAGTTAAATGAATCATATGGTTCTATTTTTCATAACGACGGAAAAATGTATTTTTATAAAACAATTTCACCCTTTGAAGATCGTAATACAAAATGGTTACTTGTAATTGAAGCTTCGAGTAAAAAAATATTTGAGTCTATCAATAATATGCGTCAGTCAATTTGGTTACTTGTTGCTGGCCTGGTTATTATCAGTTTATTGCTTGCGGTGTGGGCTTCCGGACGTTTAGCACAACCGATACATCTTTTAGCGGATATTATTCGAAAGTTTGCTGATGGTGAACGAGGCGTGCGTTACCAGGGGCCGGTTAATGATGAAGTTGGTTTAGCTGGGAAAGCATTCAATTACCTGACCACAACACTCGAAGAAACTGAAAAGGAAAAAGAAAATGCGGTTCGTGCTGCCTGTCAGTCTGAGCGACTGGCCGCTATTGGACAGCTTGCAGCCGGGATTGGGCATGAAATCAATAATCCGCTTATGAATATTATGTCACTGGCCTCCCTGATTGAAGAATCATTACCAGATGCTGATGAAGATACTAAAAATGACCTTATTTTGTTAAAGAAAGAAGGGCAGCGTTGCGCACGTATTGTGCAAGGTATATTAAATTTTGCGCGTGAAAATGAGCCTAGTTATGAAGCTTTTAATTTATCTGCCCTTATAACTGAAACACTGGAACTATTACATCATCGTATTGAGTCTTCTGAAATTAATTTAGTATCAAACTTAAAAGATAATCTGATTATGGAAGGTGATGCGGGTTTATTACAACAAGTCTTAGTGAACGTGATACTAAATGCCATACAAGCTTCAGCAGCGAAAACAAAAATATTGATCAATGCGAATGAAATAGGTGGTAAGTATTTTGTTGAAATAATAGATCAGGGAACAGGAATTATCAGTAAAGATTTTTCTAAAATATTTGACCCTTTCTTTACCACAAAATCTGAAGGTGAAGGTACAGGACTTGGTTTGTCTGTTAGCTATGGAATTATAAAGCATCATGGAGGTAATATTTCTATTGAAAATGTTACAGCAACTGACGGACATAAAACGGGTGTAAAGGTTCTTATTGTATTACCCAAAAAAAATAAAATGAGAAAAAAGGCAATGGATTATTTAGAGGCACAACATGTCGGATGATAATAAAATGAAGATAATGTTTGTAGATGATGATGTCGTTACAGGTCGTGTTATGAAACGAAATTGCGACAATGCAAACTACAGTTGTTCAGTTTATAAAAGTGCGCAGGATTGTCTTGCGGCCTTTGCAAAGTCTGACGCAGATATCGTTATTACCGATCTTCGTATGCCCGGTATGAATGGTTTTGAACTCTTGTCAGAGCTTCGTAATATTGATGAAGATATTCCTGTGTTAGTGATGACGGGATATTCATCGGTTGAAAATGCTGTTGAAGCAATGAAACGTGGCGCAACAGATTTTATTAAAAAACCTTTTGACTTTACTGAACTGAAATTGATGCTAGATCGTACGATGAAAAATGTACGGCTTAAAACTGAAAATAAATTATTAAAACGTCGCTTAGGTAAAAAGAATAATCGGTTTGGTATGGTGGGTAATACTCCTGTTATGCATTCTCTGTTTAATACCATTGAAAAAGTGGCTGATGTCAATTGTAATGTGGTTATTGGCGGTGAATCAGGAACGGGAAAGGAGCTTGTTGCCCGCGCTTTACATGATTCTGGCTCACGCAAAGACGCCCCCTTTGTCACAGTTGATTGTGGGGCTTTAAATGAAAACATGTTGGAAAGTGAGCTTTTCGGGCATGAGAAAAATGCATTTGCTGGCGCAGATCAACGACAACAAGGTTTGCTTGAACAGGCAAGTGGCGGTACTTTATTTTTGGATGAGATTTGTAATATTTCTGATGCGATGCAGATTAAACTAATGCGCACCATCGAAAGCAATAAAATTAAACGTCTTGGTAGTTCAGAAGAAGTGGATATTGACGTTCGTATTATTGCCGCAAGCAATCGAAATTTAGAGCTGGCGTTAGAAGATAAAGAGTTGCGCCATGATTTTTATCATCGTTTAAATGTCGTAAATATTTATGTGCCCAGACTCGATGAACGCCGTGATGATATTCCTGCGCTGGTCGAGCAATTTATCAGGGAGTTCTCGGAACAATATGAGCGTGATATTAAAGGTTTTGATGCGGCCTCTCTTAAATTAATTTGTGATGCATCATGGAAAGGAAATGTTCGTGAATTACGCAATATTATTGAACGAGAGGTTATTCTTTCTGAGGACAAAACATTACATTGGAGCGGGAATAATGAACTTGAATCAGGTGATGTTGATAGGACATTAAATTTTTCAGATGAGCACCTTATGTCATTAGAGCAACTTGAGCATGAGTATATCAGTCATGTATTGCGCTGTTTTAAAGGGAAAAAGACCAAGGCAGCGCAAACACTCGGTATCGATAAAACAACCTTATGGCGTAAATTGCGTCGCTATGATGTTAGCGAGAGTGAAAGCTAATTTGTATACCCTTATAAAAAAAAGTGGTGCATATTGCATTACAGCGCGAATAGTAGTTGCATGAAGTTGAGATAAACTTATAGTGAGGGGTATTAATTATGAAGAAGCGCTACAAAGCTTACAGTATAAGTAAGGGTAGTTATTCTAATTAATACAAAGCCTTCCGCAAGCGAAGGGTGTATATAATATTTGGAGGAGTCCACAATGAAAAAAGGTATAATAGTAGCTTCAGCTTTACTTAGCTTGGTCGCAACATCTGCATTCGCAGCAGGTCCGGCTAAAGATGGTTCAGCAAAAAATGGTTATTTGAAATCAAAAGTTGTTTACCACATTAACAACATCCACACCGCAACAGGTGCTTTGCGTAATGTAAAAAATCACTTAAATGCTGTTGGCGACGATAACATCGAGTTAATCGTTGTTACGCATAGCTCAGGCGCTTTCGCAATGGTTGATGGTGCAATGGGTAAGAAAAGCAAAAAAACAGGTAAGGTCTATAATTTTTCTGACACTATCGCCTCATTAGCAAACCGTGGTGTTAAATTCACAATTTGTGCAAATACGATTCGCGGCAAGAAAATCAATAAAAACTTAATTAACGAAAATGCTGAAGTTATTCCTTCAGGCGTTGCTGAAGTTGCATTTTTACAACAAAAAGGTTACATGTACGTTAAGCCTTAAGTTTAAGCTCTTTGTATATTTGAGACGGGTGCTGCGGCACCCGTTTTTTTTGCCTTGTTATTTTTAGTAAGGTTAAAGATAGACAATAAAAAAGCCTAACTTATTGAATAAATTAGGCTTTTTCTTAATGTGGTAGCGGGGGCTGGATTTGAACCAACGACCTTCGGGTTATGAGCCCGACGAGCTACCGAGCTGCTCCACCCCGCAATCGATGGGCGCATTTTACTGAGTAGATGTAGTATTAGCAAGCCTTAATAGAAACAATCTAATAAATAATGCTTTGATGAAAGTCGCATTTTGCACCATTAATTGCATTATATCTTATGCTGGGAGAATTTTTTGCTCAGATAAAGACGGGCTGGTTAAATGCCGATACAATAACTTCAGAGTCATAAATTAAATTGCAATTTGCATAATAACGATGTGTTATTGCTTAGTTTAAAAGATTAAGTGA
>Ga0316208_1000504_pt1 | contig 46885 bp, 42 predicted proteins | sample 3monopyrite_MG_FD_204944 | JGI IMG/M metagenome (GOLD analysis project Ga0316208, IMG submission 204944) | Microbial mat bacterial communities from mineral coupon in-situ incubated in ocean water Damariscotta River, Maine, United States -... | ecosystem: Environmental > Aquatic > Marine >... | reverse complement strand
TTTCTACCGTTAGGCGACCTCGGCTCCGGGGCCCCGCGGTCTCATTCAACGACGGAAAAGACCAGCCTACTTGGTCTTTCGGGTGCCGAGCGCCTGTCTATGCTGGTCCTTTCCGCTTTACGTTTTGTCTTGCTGGGGCCGGCCTGGGTGAGGGCGAGAGGTGGCGGGTGAGGAAGGCTCGAGATCGGCGGAGGGATTGCGGGTTCGGACTGCGGGAGAGGAGGGGAGTCTGCAGCCGGCCCATCGACCGCCTCCTCTCCCGACCGCCCCACCCACCTCCGCGACGCTGGCCAGGCGCTCCGCCCGGAACAACCCACCTTCCCCAGCCCCCGATCCGCTAGAGATGCCCGAGCTTCTCAGGGTTCCGCACACTATGAATCGCCGTCACCTCCCCCCCAGCGATCGCGAACACCACCGCCGACTCCACCGCCTCGCCCTGTCTGACCACGATTCCGAGCTGACCATTGAGCCGAGCCGGTTGGATCTCCGCTTTCGGGTCGAGCTTGCGGGACAGGCCGATGAGCAAACGAGCGACGGAGTTCCTGCCGACGACGGGCCGAAGCGCTGCGGACGCGAGTCCGCCTCCGTCGCTGATGAACACGATATCGGCCGCGAGCAGGGACTCGAGGGCGGCGAGATCTCCGGTGGAGCTGGCCTGTACGACGGCTCCGAGCAGGGCGGTGTGGGCGGTGGGGTCGACCTCGAAGCGTGGGCGGTGGGCGGCGATGTGCTGGCGGGCTCGGCGGACGAGCTGACGGGTGGCGGGCTCAGAGCGCTGGAGGAGGGCTGCGACCTCGGTGTAGTCGGAGTCGAAGACCTCCCGGAGCAGGAACGCGGCGCGCTCGGCTGGGGTGAGCTGCTCGAGCACCGCGAGGGTGGCGATGGAGAGGGACTCGGCCAGGGAGGTGAGTGACTCGGGATCGCTGTCCGGGGTGGGTAGGGGCTCGGGCAACCAGGGCCCGGGGTAGGTCTCCCGTCTGCGCCTGGCGGAGCGCAGCTCGTCGAGGGCGAGACGGCTGACGACGGTGCGCAGCCAAGCCCCTGGGGTCCGGATACCGGTGGTCCCGTCGTAGCGAATCCAGGCCTCTTGTACGATATCCTCGGCCTGGGAGACGGAGCCGAGCATGCCATAGGCGAGCCGAAAGAGCTGAGGCCGGAGGCTCTCGAAGTTCATCGGTTCTCCCGAGGGATGGGACCCTGGGGCCAGCGATATACAGGGAATCTCAGGGTGCGCTCCAGCTTCAGCATCAGGGTGATGTACCCGAGGATACCTCCCTTGACGGCCCCGGCGACTCGCCCCCCGTACACATGTTGGTCCGAGGCCCGGCTCTGGAGGAGCCCGTGGTGCTGGCCGAGGTCGACACAGCTTATGGCGTCGAGCAGGCGGAAGGGCTGGAGGGGCTCGCCCCGTAGCCAGCGGACCAGGTTGAGGGCAGCGTGGGCGCCGGTGGGCATGGCGGTGACGCAGCCGAAGCGGTGAGGTGTAGGGGGAATGGCCTGATCTCCCGCAGCGAAGACGCCCTCGCCAAGGTGGAGGAAGCGGTCTACCTTCAATCGCCCATCGGCGTGGCGGAGTCCCTCCCCGCAGCGAATCGCCTCGAATCCTCCACACCACACGGCGATCTCGTGCTCGATACGATGGGTGGCAGACCAGGCGCAGGCGGAGTCGAGCCCGACTACGGGCCCTCCATCGAGGGCGATGATTCCGAGCTGCTTCAGTCGCTGTTCGAGGATCGGGGTCGCCCGATCTGTGGGGTCGGGCGCACTGGCACGCCACAGGGTGAGGGTGGCGCTGGGGAAGCGGCCGGCGAGGGCGGTGGCGAGCTCCAGCGCGGTGGTACCGGCGCCGACCACGGTGATCCGGGCGTCGGGTCGGTGGAGGAGGGCGCGATGGAGCTTGGCGGCATCGCCATCGCTGTCCAGGACATAGGCGGGACCTGGTGGGGGACGGGTTCGACTGCCGAGGGCGAGGAGCACGGCATCGGGCTCGAGTGAGCTTCCACTCGAAAGGGTGAGCTTGCGTCCGCTCCGATCGGTCAGCTTGTCGCGGAGGTGCTCGACCTGGAATCGGCCGCAGAGCTCGGCGAGATCGACTCGGATAGGCAGGGCTCCGGCGGCGACCTGATGCAGTCGGACTCGCTCCTCGAAGTGAGAGCGCGGCTCGACCAGGGTGATTCTGGCGCTCGGACAGTGCATTCGGATGCGACCGAGGGCCATGCAGCCCGCGTATCCGGCTCCGACTACGGCGATATGTGGGGACATTCGACCTCCTTTGGTGCGCTGACGGAGCGAGGGACCAGGTTGTGACATCGGCCGATGTTATAGGTCCGACGTGTCGGGACGGGACTGGGACAACGAGATCGCGCTGTACGCTCGTCAGCACGGTCTCTCCGCAGACGAAGCCGCTGCGATCTCGCGCTTCGTTGGGGCGAAGATGCGCCTGGACTCGGTCGAGGTCAGCGTCGATGGCTACACCTACTCGGACCGCACGACGGTGGCGTTCACGGTGGCCGAGCCCGAAGAAGCCGCAGAGCTCCCGGTGCCCACCACCCCAGAGAAGCGGTACCTCGATCTGGGCATGATCGGTCTGGGGGGCATGGGAGAGGTCCGGCGGGTGCGCGATAGCGTGCTCAACCGCTTCGTGGCGATGAAGATCCTGCGTCCGGAGTTCTGCGATAAACGCGGTGCGATCGCGCGCTTCGTGGCAGAAGCCCAGGCCACGGCACAGCTCCAGCACCCGGGGGTGGTGCCCGTCCACGACATCGGGCAGCTCGAGGACGGCCGCTGGTTCTTCACCATGAAAGAGGTGAGCGGGGCCACCCTCGAAGAGGCGGTCCTCGACTATCTGGCAGGGCGGGGCAAGTACAACCTGCGCGGGCTGGTCGATGTGCTCGCCCGGGTCTGCGATGCGGTGGCCTACGCCCACGCTCATGGGGCGATTCATCGGGACATCAAGCCCGCGAATGTGCTGTTGGGCGGGTTCGGCGAGGTCGTGGTGCTGGACTGGGGCCTGGTGAAGGCGATGGGCTCCCCAGAGAACGCCCGGTCCGGGGTGATCACCCACCTCGGCGAGCTGAAGACGAAGCTGGGATCGGTGATCGGGACCCCGGCCTATATGCCCCCGGAGCAGGCCCGCGGCGCCCACGACGAGATCTGCCCGGCCTCGGATGTGTACGCCATCGGGGCCGTGCTGTACGAGCTGCTCACGGCCCGACGCCCGTACGAGGGGCGGATGTCCGAGGTCCTCGAAGCGATCCATTCGGGTCCCCCCGACCCCCTTCCTACGTCCATCCCGGCGGGCCTGGGGGCGGTGTGCGAGCGGGCGATGAGCCGGGACCCCAAGGACCGGTATCCAGAGGCGGCAGCCCTGGGTGAGGCGCTCCGGGCTTGGTTGGATGGGGCCGAGCGCGAGGAGCGTGCCCTGGAGATCGTGCGGAGAGCGGATGCGCTGCAGCCAGACGTGGAGCTGGCGCTGAAGGCCTCGGAGCGCCTGGCTCGAGAGGCGAGAGCGCTCCTGGAGGAGCTGAGTCCTGCCGCGCCGGTGTCGGCCAAGGCGGCGGGCTGGGCGCTCCAGGATCGGGCAGAAGAGGAGCGGCTTCGGGCGGATCTGATCGGCACGGAGAGGCTACAGCTGCTGCGGTCGGCCCTCAATGAGATGCCGGGTCTGCACGACACCCACGAGCGTCTGGCCTATGTGTACCACTTCTGTCATGCCCGGGCAGAGCGCCTCGGAGATGTGCGGGAGACGGCCCAATATGCAAAGCTGCTCCGGGATCACGACCGCGGCCAGTATGCAGAATACCTCGATGGAACGGGCGCGATCACGATTCGCACCCGTCCGGCAGGGGCCCGGGCGACGCTGTATCGCTTTGGGACCGAGCACCGTCGGCTGGTGCCCCGCTTGGTGGAGTCGCTTCCAGATACGCCCTTCGATCGACGGCCGATCGGCAGGGGATCGTGGCTGATCCGCTTGGAAGCGGACGGGTATGCACCGGTCGATCTGCCGGTGTGGGTGGGGCGGAACGAGCACGTCCACACAGTGCAGCCGGGGGCAAAGGGGCCGAGTCCGATCCCGCTCCTCCGGACCGACGAGCTGGGCCCCGAGGACTGCTATGTGCCGGGGGGGTGGACTCAGGTCGGTCCCCGCCCGACGGTGCGGGTGTGGGTCGATGGGTTCATCATGCGCAAGTACCCGACGACCAATGCGGAATACCTGGTCTTTCTCAACGATCTGGTCCGGCAGCGAAGGTCCGAAGATGCGGAGCGGTACCAGCCCAGCACCACAGGGGGGCCCTGCTACGAGAGAGACCCAGAGGGGGGGTTCTGCGCTCCGCTGGGCGAGCCCGAGGGGGCGTGGGCTCCGGATCGACCGGTGCGCTGTGTCGATCACGCCTCCGCGGTGGCCTACACCCGGTGGCTCTCGGCGCGGACGGGCTTCGAGTGGCGCCTCCCGTGGGATGACGAGTGGGAGAAGGCGGCCCGAGGGGTGGATGGCCGGACCTTCGTGATGGGGGAGTTCCTCGATCCGACCTGGGCGGATGTCCGGGGCAGCCCACCCGAGCCCCGCTTCAAGGCGGCGACAGACTGGCCGGTCGATGAGAGCGTCTATGGAGTGGGCGCGATGGCGGGCTTGGTCGGGGAGTGGTGCGCCAACGCATGGAGCCCGAAGCTCGAGGTCGAAGGGGGCCGGGCGATCCGGCACGAGATCGGCGGAGGGGTGAAATCGGCCGTGTGGCGTGGGGGCTTTCGGAATGTGCCCCACGATCAGGCCAAGACCTATGTGCGCCAGGGCGCCCGGTTGACCCGCCGTCAGACGCCGGTGGGCTTTCGGGTGGTGCGAAGCATCGAGGTGTCGACCCCCGACGAGGATGTGTCGGGGGTGTGGGTGCTGGAGAGCCCGCAGTAGGCTGCGGTCTCGAAGGGGGTGGTGGTGGCGAGGGCGTGCAGCGCGCCGAAGCGCTCGGGCTGTTGGAGCGCGAGGGCCTGGAGTCGGCCCCGGGGCCGAGCGTTGACCTCGATGAGGTGGGGCTGCAGCTGGGGGTCGAGGACCGCATCGACGCCGAGCTCGAGGGCGGTGGGGAAGCGCTGGGCGACGGCGAGGGCGAGGTCCTGGGCGCGGTGGGCGATGTCGAGGCCGAAGAGATCGTGGGCGGAGCCGACCCGGGCTCCCCGGGCCCGATTGACGACGGGATCGGTGGGGTGGTGTCGGGCGACCGGAGGGTAGGCTCTCCAGCTGAAGTCGGGGAGGCGCTGGACGAGGATGCGTAGGGCTACACCCCCGTATCCGTGGGGTGGAGCGATGGCGCGCTGGAGGAACAGCGGCTGGTCGACGTGGTCGACGATGGCTCGGGCTGGGGGAGGGCTGTGGACGCGGTGGACCCCTCGTCCGAAGCTGCCGAAGCGGGGCTTGACGAAGGCGCTGCCCCACTCCTGGAGGAGGAGCCCAAAGTGGTCGGCCCGGGAGCAGACCGGGGGCATGCCCAGGCCATACAGGGCGTGCTGGGTGCGGAGCTTGTCCCTCAACAGGGCGGTGAGGCGGGGGGGATTGAGGATGGGGACCGATCCGAGCCCGTGGAGCAAGGCCTGGTAGGCCTGAGGTCGGCTGAAGCTGGGGAAGCGATCGATGACGGCGTGGGGGCGGGCCCGATGGGCTCTCCAGCCCTGGGGAGTGGCGATATGGCCGATGAGCTCGCCGGACTCGACGGTGGAGCCGATCAGCACGGTGAGCCGGTCGGCCAAGGCGAGGGCGGCGCGCCCGATGGGCTGGGTGTGGGGTGCTGTGGGGGCCCGATCGGGGGCGGGGAGCAGCAATCCGACGGTGGGGTGCATATACGCCCTGTATGCTCTGGCTGTGTGGTTGGGAACCCTGCTGCTGGCCTGTCGCCCGGATCCGGGCGATATCGAGGAGCTGACGCTCGATGGAGTCAGCGAGGACGGTGAGGTCCAGCTCGAGTTCGAGGTGTCGACGGGCACGGCCTTGCTGATTGGACTCGATGGAGACGGGCTGATCGCGGTGGATTCCCTCGTCGGGCCGGACGGAGCGGTGTTGAGCTGGGAGTCCTGGGTCGGGGAGGAGCAGCTCACGAGCGCGGTGTTCGTGGGGCCGGGTCAGGGGGTGCTGAACTGGCCGGTTCGGACCCAGGACGAGCCGCTGGTGCCGGGTCGATGGACGGTGACGGTGTCGGTGTTGGACGCGTCGCTGGAGCCCGTGGACGGGGTTCCGATCCGGGCGACGATTCGCCAGAAGACCGATCGGGATCTGCGTGTGGGTCGGCTCCACGCGCGGCTGCTGATCCCAGAGGGCTTGTCGGATCAGCTGGCCGAGGGCACCCGGGCGGCGACGGAGCGGTGGGTAGAGCTCTGGGGCGAATACGGGCTGGAGCTGGACCTGGAGATCGGGGTCGCAGAGCTGGGTCTACAGGTGCCGGATCTGCTCGAGGGGGACCCACAGCTTCGCGCGGTGGCGGTCTCCAACGAGGATGTCGAGCTGGTGGCCTGGGTGGGCGAGGAGCTTGCGGCGCTCCCAAATGGCTTGGGTCATGCGGGGTCGATCCCCAACGCCCGCTTCGATGGTCCCAGGGCCGTGTTGGGGCTGGCGGCGCTCCAGGCGGCGGGGCCGGATGGGCGCTTTTCATCCGAGGAGATCGCGCTCTTCGGCGAGGCGATGGCCCACGAGGCAGGGCACTTTCTGGGGCTCTTCCACCCGGTGGAGCTGGACTGGACCCGGACCGACGCGCTGCCGGACACGGCGGAGTGTGGGGACCGAGCGGAGTGTGAGGCGACGCTGGGGGGCAACCTGATGTTTCCCTACCCGATCTGCGCTGGGGGCGACTGCATCGAGGCTGCGGATCTGTCCCGAGGTCAGCGCGAGGTGCTGCATGGCTACGAGGGGGTGCGATGAGCTGGCTATTTCCGTGGAAGACGGCGGTCGAGAGCCCGATCGGCTGGGTCGTGATCGAGGGCCGATCGGGGGTGCAGCGGGTGCGCTTCGAGGATCGGCGGCCGGAGCAGGGACCGGATCCGATCGGTGCGGGGCAGGCGGTGCGTCGGTATCTCTCGGGGGAGCTCCGCGCGCTGGACGAGGTGCCCATCGAACCGGCTGGCACGGAGTATCAGCGGCGGGTGTGGGCGGTGGTCCGCTCGATCCCGCCAGGGCATACGCGGTCCTATGGAGAGATCGCGAGACAGCTGCGCAGCGTGGCTCGGGCGGTGGGGCGGGCGAATGCGACGAACCCGGTGTCGCTCTTCGTGCCCTGTCACCGAGTGCTGGGCCAGCATGGCAAGCTCACGGGCTACGCCTTTGGGGTGCACCGGAAGCGCTGGCTGCTGGAGCACGAGTCGGCCGAGCTCGAGCTCTATCCCCGGAGCAGATCACCAGGGGAGATCTGAGCCATCCCACTGGAGGAAGCGCCCCGCATCGGCCTCGGTGAGCCCCCCGGTGACCCGGATCATGCCCGCAACGGACTCGTCTACGCCGAGCTTTGCGCGCGGTCCGCCCATATCGGTACGCACCCAGCCGGGATTGAAGACCACCGAGACGATGCCCAGTGGGAGCAGGTCGAAGGCCATAGCCCGGGTGAGCATATTGAGCGTGGTCTTGGAGGCGCAGTAGCCGTAGTTGCCGCCACGGGTCTTGCCGGCGATGGACCCGAGCCAGGAGCTGACCGAGATCACCCGGGCACCCGGGCTCTGCTGAAGGGACTCGGTCAGGGCCTGGGTGACGAGCACGGGGCCGATGGCGTTGACCGCGACCATGCGCAGGATGCCCTCGGGCTCGAGGCTACCGAAGCGGGTGTTGCTCTGGTGCGGCTTGACCGCTTTGCTGTTGATCCCCGCATTGTTGACGAGCAGATCGAGCTGGGGCACGAGCCGCTTGACGGCGGGTCCGAGCTTGCGGATGGAGCTGTGGTCTGAGACATCGAGGCAGAGGATCTGGAGGCGACCGGGGTGCGCTTCGCCGAGCGCGCGCAGCTGTGGAGCGCTGTCGGGATCGCGAACCGTAGCGAGCACGGTGTCGCCCCGCGAGAGCAGCTGGCGCGTGAACTCCAGGCCCATGCCGCGTCGGGCTCCGGTGACGAGGGCGGTCTGCATAGCGGGGCTCCCTGGGGTGGCGTTGGTACGATTGGGGTCAGACCCCAACGGTACCACTGCGGTGTTGCACGCGCGCCGGGGTCCTCAGCCCAGGACCCCGGCCACCACCGCATCGAAGCCCGGCTGTCGCAGGAAGAAGTGGCCCCCTTCGACCCGGTGGAAGCCGAAGCGCTCGGTGCTGTGGATGGACCAGGCCACAGCGTCGGACTCGGCGACCGTGGGGTCGTCGGTGGCGTGGAATAGATCGAGGGGAATCGGCAGGGGTGGTTGTTCGGCGTAGCGGTAGTCGTCGAGCATCACCACATCGGCGCGCAGGGCGGGCAGGAAGGCGTCCAGCAGGGCGGGGTCGTTGCGCAGCACCTCGGGGATCGCCCCGTACTGCTGGGCCATTCCGTCGAGGAATGCGGCTCGGGGCAGGCGTCCGAGCGGGGGAGTGGCGGTGGGGATGTGGGGGGCGTGCCGGGCCCCGAGCAGCAGTCGGGTGGGGAGGCGGGCGCCGCGGCGGCGAAGCTCCCGGACCAGCTCGAAGGCGAGCCAGGAGCCCAGGGAGTGACCATAGATCGCATAGGGGCGGTCGGTAGGGGTCTCGTCGGCGAGGTCTTCGATGAGGGGGGCCATGCTCCGGTAAGGGCGCTCTGCGAGGCGGCTTTCGCGGCCGGGCAGTCGGGCGGGAAGGACCTCGTGCTGGGGCAGCCTCCAGCGACGATAGTCCGCGGTCCCGCCCCCGGCATTGGGCAGGCAGATCAGCCGCGGTCTGGCCGTGCGAGGGGTGGGGAAGAAGCTCATAGACCCTCCAGCTCGGCGAGGAGCGCGGCCTCGGCCTCGGCCTCGGTCATGGCGTCGATATCCGTGGAGTCGCCCGTGATGACGGAGGGTTTGGGTGAGAGGGCCGCAGCGAGGGCGTCGATGGTGGGGTGATCCCACAGCCAGGTCGCGGGGATGTCCCGGCCGAGGGTCTCTCCGACTGAAGCGACGAGCTCCACTGCGGTGACGCTGTCGATGCCGAGCTCCTTGAAGGGCTGATCGGAGTCCAGATCCGACGGGTCGAGGCCGAGCAGGGCGGCGGTGGTCTGGAGCAGCAGGGTGCGGGGGTCGGACGGGCTGAGCGCGATGGGCTGGTGCCGAGACCGGTCCTGGCGGTGGAGCACGGCCAGCTCGCCGGTCTCGAAGCGGCGGCGGGCCTCGCGCCGGCGGATCTTGCCCGAGGAGGTCTTGGGCAGGGCCCCGGGCGGGATGAGGGCGATATGGGCCGGAGCCAGGCCCAGCTCGCTGAGGCGGGCTCGGATGGCGGAGAATACCGGCTGTGGGGAGTCGAGGGGTGGGCGGACCTCGGCGATGATCGCGAGCTGCTCTCCGTCGGGCCCCTGGGTCGAGAAAGCCGCGGATCCATTGGGTCGGAGCGCGGGATGGGCCCCGTCGAAGGCCCACTCGATATCCTGGGGATGGTGATTCTGGCCGCGGAAGATCAGCAGATCCTTGTGGCGCCCAACCAGGTAGAGCTCGCCCTCGTGGAGGAAGCCCAGATCCCCGGTGCGCAGGAAGGGTCCGCGCCCATCGGCGGTGTGGGCCCGGAACACCCGCTCGGTCTCTTCGGGGCGGTTGTGGTAGCCCTGCGCCACGGTCGTGCCGCCCACCCACAGCTCCCCGATCTGGTCTTCGCCGAGGTCTTCGCAGCGGTCGGGGTCGGCGATGAGCACCACGGTGTCGAGCTGGGTGGAGCCGTTGGAGGCGACCTGGACCCCGGCGGGATCGAGCACGACACGGTTGTCGGTCAGAGCGGCGGGGTCGACTGAGAGGAAGCGGGCGGTTCGGGCGATGGGCTCGGTGACGATCTTGGCGGTGGCTTCGCTCATGCCCATGGCGTGGGTGAGGGCGGTGGGCCGCAGCCCGGCCGGAGCGAATCTCTCGATGAAGGCGGCCTCGCTGCGGGCGCGGATGGGCTCGGCCCCGTTGAGCAGGACCCGGACTCCGCTCAGGTCGAGGCCGGAGAGGTCGGTGACCCGGCGGGCGGCGTACTCGAAGCCGAAGTTGGGCGAGGGGGAGTGGGTGCCGCGGTGCTCGGTGAGGGCCTCGAGCCACAGCCGGGGCCGGGCCATGAAGTCTGCGGGGGAGAAGAAGACCGTGGGGATGCTCTTGTACAAGCCCATGAACCGGCCGTAGACCAGGCCCAGGTCGTGGGTGGCGGGGATCCAGCTGACCAGGGTGGAGTCCGGCCCATGGTCATAGCCCTGGTCGAAGTCGCGGAGCTGGTGCAGCAGGTTGCCATGGCTGACCTGCACTCCTTTTGGGTCGGCCGTGGAGCCCGAGGTGTACTGCAGGTAGGCGAGGGGCGCGTCGCTCACGTCCTCGAAGTGGCTCGGCTCCGGGGGAGAGATGCGGATCAGCCCGTCCAGGAGGGCGTCTGTGCGGGTGAGGTCGTGCACATCGGCGGTGGCGAGCAGGGCGGTAGGGGTGGCGTCGCGCAGCAGGGCATGGACCCGGGGCAGGGTCCGATCGAGGCGGCGGGGGTCGGGCGGATGGGCGGGCACAGCGAGCACCCCGGCCCGCATACACCCATACAGCGCGTCGAGGTAGTCCAGCCCTTCATGGAAGAGCAGCAGGGCGCGGTCGCCGGGTTGGACCCCCGCATCCCGCAGGGCCGCTGCATATCCCCCGGCCCGGGCGTAGAGCTCGGCCCAGGTCCGATCTTGAGGCCCCGAAGATGTCAAGAACTTGTAAGCGAGGGCATTGGGAGAGCGGTGGAATCGCTCGGCGAGCAGGGCATGAAGCGTCGACATGGAGGAGAGCTAACCGGCGGAGGAGCCGGGGATATGCGGAATCTGAATTCTGGTTTTGGATCGGAGCTGTGACCTTTGTTGCATAGCGTGGGGGGATTGTCCCCGAAGATCCGTGCCTTGTAGAGGGTCGAAGGATTGCATAGATCTCCTCACGACATCGGAGATGCACTTCGATCCGACCCTTAGAGGCTTGCTCATCATGTCCCTTGTTTTGCTCACCCTGCTCGCCAGCTGTTCCGAGTACGAGATCGCCAACGAGCCCGGAACCAACGAACTGACTGGGCTCGATGGGCTCTCCGAAGCCGACGGCGAGGTGGACTGGGACGCCAACGCCGATCTGGATCTGCCTGGGGCAGACATCTCCCTCGACGACGAGCCGGGCGACGAGGCCGGCGACGATCTTCACATCCCCGGCGTCGACATCCGCATCGACCACGACCCCGAGGAGACCGAGATCCCCGACATCCCCGGAATCGACATCGACGAGCAGAACGACCCGGAGGAGCCCACCGAGGAGTTTGGTCCGGATGGCTGCGATGGCGGCCTCTTCGTCGACTTCCAGCCCGGTGAGATCGCGGTGTTGTCCTGGGACACCGCGCCCGCCCTCGGCGAGATCACCGTGCCCGCCGATGGGGTCTACGAGATCTGGAACACCTCCATCGCCGAGTCGGGCCCCAGCCAGCGCAACGAGAGCGGCTATGTGCTCATCCCCAACGCGCTCAACCCCACCGGCGAGCCGCTATTCCCCAACTGCGATGGGGTGCGCATCCTCGAAGACCCCGACAACAACGGGCCCGTTCCAGCAGGCACCAGCCGCTACATCGGCACCTTCCCCCTGGTCGCCGGGGTCAACAGCTTCGAGCTCCGCCACTACTGCCCCCTCGCCCGCAACGGGCAGTGCCTGCAGTTCCACGACACGGTCGAGGCGAGCTCCACCTGCGACAGCGGCGACGTCAACAGCGTGCACTTCTTCCCCGAGCAGTTCTGCCTCTACCCACTCTAGGACACCGATTCGGCGGCCTATCGGCCCGAAACTACGCCCTCGAGCCGATATGCCTGCCAACGCGGCGCCTTTGAACAGTCTACTCTGGAGACTTGGAGGTCTATCCGGGGTGACGCGGACTTGGGAACTGTACGTTCTCCTTATACGAGGGGCTCGGTTCCCGGTTACGCTTGGGATGGAGCGAGGCAGAGTCATGGACGCCATCAACACCATCCCCAAGCCGCTGGATCTCGTTGGATCGATTCGTCGTTTCGGTCTCACGGGTCCTGTCTACGAAGTCCGTGGGGTGGTCGACGATTCAAACGACGAGCAGGCAATTCTCTTAGTAGAGCTACCGGAGACCGGGGAGACGATGAAAATCCCCTACCTGCAGGTGGTGTTCGACCCGACAGAGGACGCCTGATGTATGCCGTCACTTTCGACCTTGTTGTGAAGGATGCGAAGGCCAACCACCCAAGCGGGAATGCTACGCAAGCGTATGCAGATATCCGCAAGATCCTGGTGGATGCCCATGGCTTCGAGTGGAGGCAGGGGAGTCTGTATACGACCGACGATGAGGATATGGCCAAGCTCTGATCTGCCATCAACGCCTTGAAGGCTACCGACTGGTTTCCACGTTGCGTGAGGGATATTCGTACCTTTCGTGTCGAGCAATGGTCTGACTTCATGGCCTATATCAAGTCGTAGACGACTTTGACCCTGTCGCGCAGTCGGCCTGCGAGGGTAGCGCGCTCGAAGCTCACCTCGATCTTGACCGCGATCTCAGCAGAGCTCGACGATCGAGCCAGCCCAACGGACTTCAGGCGATGGGCGGCCATCTGAATTACGGATCGGCGCCCCCGATGGGGTCAGAGGAGGGGACGGATGAACGAGCATGAGCTGATCGAGAAGCTGAAGCGGATCCAAGCGCTGTACCAGGGCGCGACCACGGCGGGCGAGGAGGTCGCAGCGCTCAAGGCCTTCGAGCGGGTCCAGGCCCGGCTCGAGCAGGAGCGCTACAACAAGCCGATCGAGTACAAGTTCAGAATGTCGGACCGGTTCCAGCGCCGCCTGTTCACCGCGCTGGCCCGCAAGCATGGGCTGGAGCCGTACCGCTACAAGCGGCAGCGCTACACCACGGTGATGTTGCGGGTCTCCAAGGAGTACGTCGATAGCGTGCTCTGGCCGGAGTTCCAGGCGCTCAGCGAGTCCCTGCACGACTACCTCGACTCGATGACTGATCGGGTCATCGCCGAGGCGGTTCATGCCGATCAGTCCGACGCCGCCGTCACCCGGGAGATCACCGCGGGTTGAGGATGCTCGACAGAGTGTCTCGCCCGCTCAGATCGGGTCGTTCACCACGAACTGGCCCGTCGTCGACGCGGTCTCTCCGCGCGCATCCCGTACCGTGACCTCCACATCCAGGGGCTGGCCGTCGACATCGGGGGGCAGCACATCGGGCAGCAGGATGAGCCGGACACCGGCGGCCTGCTGGGTGCGGCTCTCGGGGTCGCAGGACAGCTCGAGCCAGGGTTGGGCTGCGGCGACCGGCTCTCCGTCGATCGACCCTGAGAGCACGGCGGAGACGAGCTCATCCCCCTGAAGGCGGGTGGTCGCGACCGCGAGCTCGAGGTGGAATCCGCCCTGCTGGCCGTAGATCAGATCGACGACCTGGCCGGGCTCGGCGGGCTGGTAGTCCGTAGCGCCATAGCCGAGCTCTACCGTCGGATCGGAGCCGGGGCTGCAGGGGTCGTTGCAGGCGAGCAGCATGAGGAAGAGCGGCATCTTCGTGGCTCCATACGATAGGCGGGCGACTGAGATATCCCCCTATCGAGGTCGGTGTTGTCCGACCCCAGATCGGATCACGGCGGGCTTCAGAGCGGACCCGACTCGGTGAGCACCACATGGATATCGGCGACATTCGTCCCGGTGGGGCCGGTGCGGACCAGCGCTCCTCGGCTGTCCAGCCAGGGGTAGGCGTCGTTGTCGTCGAGGGCCTGCTGGGCTCCGGGGCCCCAGGTGGACCCGTCGACCACGGCACCGGCGGCGTCGGTGGGGCCGTCCACTCCATCGGTCCCCAGCGCGAGCAGCGCCCAGCCGGGTCGGCCGGCGTAGTGGATCGCGGCGGCGAGGGCGAGCTCCTGGCTGCGGCCCCCCCGACCCGCTCCGCGCACGGTGACGGTGGGCTCGGCGGGTCGGATGAAGGCGACCCCTGGGGGGAGTGCTTCGAGGAGGGTGGAGCCGAGCCGGCGAGCCTCCCCGGTCGCAAACGGCCCGATCTGCACGGTGTATCCGAGGCCAGTGGCGGCGGCGGCGGCGCGGACGGCGTGGTCCGGACCGAGGACTTCTTCGAGGGGAGAGCCCGCGGTGGGTCCTGAGGCGACCCACTCCAGCGGGCCATCGAGGTCCCGGATCACCAGGGTCCGGAAGGGTGCGGCGCAGGCCCGCCCCAATCCTCCACCCTTGACCCGGGAGTGGCCGGAGCGCCAGGCGTTGATCTCCCCAATGGACAGGCCCTCTCGGAGCATGGAGTCCGTGGCGGCGGCGATGGACTCGAGGGTGTCGGGCGGGCGGGGCGCGACGAGGAGGGCGGAGCCCCCTCCGCTGATCAGGAATAGGACGGGGACCCGGGCGGTCTGGACGCGGTGGAGGATCCGCTCGGTGGCAGCGACTCCCCGACCATCGGGCACGGGGTGGGAGGCTCGGAGCACGTCCAGGCCGAGATCATCGCAGCCGTCGGAGCAGAGGACGAGGGCGTCGACGGGCTCTCCCCAGGCGTCGATGGCGCCCCGTGCCATGGCTGGGGCGGCCTTGCCGATGGCGATGAGCAGGTAGCGCTCGGGGGCCGCTCCGGCGAGGTGATCTCGGACGGCGACTCGGGGATCGAGGGCGTCGAGAATGGGCTGGACGAGGGCTCGTGCTCGCTCGGTCAGGGGGCTCAGGGGCGGGGCTCGGCGCAGAACTCGAGGGCGCCCTGGGGCAGGAAGTAGAGGATATCCATGCTGCCACCGCTGACGGTGGGGATATGCCAGCTTCCGGGGGGGTAAACGGTCCATCCAGGGGCGTTTCCATCGAACCGGGGCTCGCCCTCGACGGCGAAGCAGAGGTCGATCTCGCCGGTGGGGTGGAGGTGGCCGGGTCCGGCTCCGCTCATCTGGACCGCGTCGATGGAGAGGGGCGCGGTGCGGGGATGGGTGGGGGCAGCGGGCCGGGAGAAGCGCACGCCATTGGCCTGCTTCTCGCACAGCCAGCCGGCGTCGATGCCGCTTCGCACCAGGGCGGCCAGCTCGATCATGCGGGGGTCGTCGAGGGGGAGCGCGGCCTGGAGGCGGGAGAGTGTATCGGGGTCGGCGGGGTCGAGGGTCTTCACCAGCTCGAGCACGAAGCCGAGGGCCTCGATGAGCTGCTCGCGTCCGGCTTTGATCTGCGCTCTGTCCATGGTCGCCTCCTGCCCGGCATCTCTATCGTCGGAGACGGGCCTATGCGAGGTGGAGCCGGGGGCGGGGTCCTCGGCGCGGCTCGACGACCGACCACCCGCCGGTCTCTTGCTCGAGGGCGATGGCGGCGGCGATGGTGAGGTGGTCGTTGCCGCGCCGGCCGATGATCTGAACCGAGGTGGGCAGGCCTTCGTGGGTGCCGATGGGGGCGACGGTGACGGGGAACTGGAGGATGTTGAACACCGCGGTGACCCCGGCGTCGGTGGGGTTTCCGATGCCGATGGTGCGGTGGTGGGGGGCGACCCGGGAGAAGGGCGGGTGGAGCAGGACCCCGTTGTCTCCGAGGGCGACCTCGAGCTCGGACTGGAGTTCCTGGGCCAGGCGGCGCATCTTCTCAGCCTGGTCGGGAAGGTAGTGCATGATCCGCTCGAGGGCGATCATGGTGAGGACCGCCCCGGTATGACGGCTCCTTCCACGGCTCCACCTGCGGAACTCCGCAGCCAGGGGGACCACGCCGCCGTCAGTGACGAGATCGTCGTAGAGGATGCCGAGGCTGGACATCAGGGTGGCCCAGATGGTGAACGCGTGGCGCAGCTTGGGCACGTCGAGCTCGCGTACTCGGGCGCCGCGGTTCTGGAGTGCGGTGGCGGCTTCCATGACGGCGGCCTGCATGGAGGGGTGGATGGAGGCCTGACCATTGGTGGGCATGGGGAAGACCTCGAGCCCGTGCAGATCGACGGACTCGGGCTCTCCCAGGGTCCAGTCCCGGACCTGGGGATCGACTCCATCGGGGCCGGCGAGCACCCGCAGCAGGGGCATGAGATCCCGGGCGCTCCGGGCCATGGGGCCGCAGGTCATATAGGGCTCCGGAGGGGCCTCGGGGAAGTGGCCGGTGTTGGGGATGAGGCCGTGGGTGGGCTTGTGGCCGTAGATCCCGCAGAAGGCGGAAGGGATGCGGATCGAGCCGCCCACATCGGAGCCGATGCCGAAGGGGCTGCCCCCCGCCGCGATGATGGAGCCCTCTCCGCCCGAAGACCCGCCGGAGGTCCGATACAGGTCGTGGGGATTGGAGGTTCGCCCGTAGACTCGGTTGTGGGTCTCGTGCCATAGGCCGCCCTCGGGGGCGTTGGTGGTGCCGAGGATGATCGCGCCCGCTGCCTGGAGTCGGTCGACGATGGGGGCGTTGCGCTGGGCGGTGACCTCGCGACGGATGTACAGGCCGCCGGTGTGGGGAAGACCCTCGATGGCGATGAACTCCTTGACGGTGCAGGGCACGCCGTGGAGCGGGCCGAGATCCGCATCGGAGTCCAGGGCGGCTTCGGCGGCACGAGCCTCGGCGCGGGCGGCCTCATAGCGCTTGACGACCACGGCATTGAGTGCCGGATTGACCCGCTCGATGCGCGCGATGTGGGCCTCGACGAGCTCGGTAGGGCGTAGGCTGCGGTCGCGGATGCGGGCGGCGAGTTGTACGGCAGACTGTTCGATGACCGACATGGCGGACCTCCGGCCGGCCAGCATGCCATGGACGCGCGCGGGTGGACGGGGATAGTCGGAGAGGATGGCGCTCTTCGAGCTGGATGATGGCGACCTCCGCAAGTTCTGGGAGGTGCGCCTCGATGGGGTGAAGCTGAGCTTCCGCTTTGGCGACCTCGGGACGTCGGGTCGGACCCGGACCCGGACCCACCCCGACGAGCGGCGGGCGCGCGAGGGCTACGACACGGCGGTGCGGGCGATGTTGGCCCAGGGTTATGGGCGGCGGCTGGAGCTGCAGGTAGTCGACGGGGCGTCGTTTGACTCCGCCTGGGCCCAGCTCGAGCAGAACCCGGACGATATCGCTGCCCTGGCGGTGCACTCGGACTGGCTGCAGGGCGAGGGAGACCCCCGGGGCGAGGTCCTGGCGCTGCATCTTGCGGGGCACTCCGACGAAGCCGAGCGGCAGCGGGCGCGCTGCGACCGGGCGCTGATGGAGAAGGTGGCGCGCTTTCCCGGTCGCGTCGAGCTGGACTGGCGCTGGGGCTATGTGCGCGCGGCGCGATTCGAGACCGCCGATCTGAGGGGCGTCGATCCGGCGGGTGCGGCCGCGGCGATTCTCTCGGAGCAAGCGCTCCGGCTGGTGCGCTCGGTCCAGCTCCGGGTGCCGCTCGCGGCCCAGGTCGCTCTGGCCCGGCCCCTGGGGGCGGTGCGCAGCCTGGCGCTGGGCTCGGTCCTGCTCACCGAGGGCCGAGTCCCGGCCGAGCCCCTCGATCTCGATCGGCTGGGGCGGTGCATGCCGCGGCTGAGAACCCTGAAGGTGCGAGGCGTGACCGAGGTGGTCGGGTCGGGGGCTCTGGGGGGGCTCACCGATCTGGACGTAGACCTCAACCCGGGATGGACGGAGCGGATCCCGCAGATCTGTGGGGCTCTGCGCTCGCTCGGAGTGCACGGCTTCGATGCGAGACACCTCGCGGCGCTGGCCTCCCGGGGCTGCTTCGGGGGCCTCGAGAAGCTGTCGATCATGCCGCTCACCGATCCCGTGGGCGCGCTGGTCGAGGCACTGGCCCGCGGCCCCGGGCCCCGCCAGCTGGTCCTGGGTGGCGTCGATCTGGGCGGGGCGGAGGCGGCTCGGCTGGCAGATATCGACGGGCTGAATGCGGTCGAGGTGGGCGGGACCATCGCGCGCTCCGCGGTGGTCGAGCTTCAGCGTCGGGGTATTGTACTTCTGGGAGAGCCCCGGATCGCACCGGACTCAGATGACGAGGTCGATCCCGAGCGTCCACTGGGTCTCGAGGTTCAGCGCTTGGAGCTGGGCTCCAAGCCGTCGCGTCGGTTCTGGGAGATCGGCCGACACGGCACGGTCCACCATGTGCGCTACGGTCGGCTGGGCGCGGCTGGGCGCTGGGTCTGGCTCCGGTTTCCGAACGAGGACATCGCTGAGGAGATGCTTCAGAAGCGGGTGGAAGAGAAGCTCCGCGAGGGCTATCGCCGTGCCGCGTGCGAAGAGTTTCTTCAAGCTGCAGCCGAACCCCCCCGGTAGCGCCCGCGCTGTGGCATGATGCGCCCCTGACGTCGGTGAGTGGTTCCGTGGATACGGCCGCATTTGCGAATACATTTCACGGAACCGAACGCTTCGAGCTGATCGATCAGCTCGGTGCGGGCTCGATGTGCGTGGTGTACCGGGTCCGAGACCGCCGTCATGGCGACGTGGTCGCGCTGAAAACCCTGCGTCACCTCGACAGCAACAGCCTGTACCGGCTCAAGCAGGAGTTCCGGGCGCTCTCCCACTTCGACCACCCCAACCTGGTCAGCTTCTCCGAGCTGGTGCACAGCGAGCACGGCTGGTTCGTGACCATGGAGCTGGTCGAGGGGGTCGACTTCCTCACCTTCTGCCGGGGCCATGAGCCCGAGCGGGACAGCCGCTCATCGGTCGAGGGCGACACCTGGTCCACCCAGCAGGATCTTGAGTTCAACCAGTCCGCCCCGGCTGGGCGCGCCGCGGATTCGTCCAACTCCACCACGCCTATTCGTCAGAGCAAGGGCACGCTCCCGGACATGATCCACCTGCGGTCCTCCATGCGACAGCTCGCCGAGGGGGTGTACACCCTGCACTCGGCCGGGCGGGTGCACCGGGATCTCAAGCCCTCCAATGTCCTGGTCACCGACGCAGGGCGGGTGGTCATCCTCGATTTCGGTCTGGTAGCCGAGATCGATCAGGACTACACCGAGGGCACGCTGCACCAGAATATCGCCGGCAGCGCGGCGTATATGTCGCCCGAGCAGTCGGTGGGCAGGCCACTGACCGAGGCGAGCGACTGGTACTCGGTGGGGGTCATGCTCTACGAGGCGCTCACCGGCGTGTGGCCCTACTCGGGTCATCTGTATCAGATCCTCACCATGAAGCAGGAGGAAGACCCGCCCCCACCCAGTGCTCACGTCGATGGTGTCCCGCCGGAGCTCGAAGACCTCTGCATCCGCCTCCTGGACCGAGACCCTGAGAAGCGGCCGTCAGCGATGGAGGTCTTGGCGGTGTTCCGCTCCGGAGCGGCTGTGCCGACGGGGGTTCGCGTACGGGCCCAGCCGCGGTTCCGGTACCGAAACCCCGAGCAGCACGATCTCGTCCAGGCCTTCCAGACCGCCAAGTGGGGCCGGGCGGTGGTGCTGCTGCTCCGCGGCCCCGTCGGTATCGGCAAGACCACCCTCGCGCGGGAGTTCGTCAAGGGTGCAAAGCGCCGAGACGATCTGATGATCCTGAAGAGTCGGTGCTTCGAGTGGGAGTCGGTGCCCTACAAGGCCCTCGATGGGCTCATGGACAACCTCTCCCGGGCGCTGCGACGGCTCGATCACCGAGATGTCAGCAAGCTCGCCAACCCGGGCCTGCCCTACCTCTCGACGCTCTTCCCTGTTCTGGAGCGGGTCGACGCCTTCGGCCTCACCGAGCCCGCCGATCTGCATCGCCTCGAGGACGCGACTCTGCGTCAGCGTGCCTTCGAGGGGCTCTTCGAGCTGCTTCGGGGTCTGTCACAGCGCCAACCGATCCTCATCTTCATCGACGATGTGCAGTGGGGAGATGTGGAGAGCGCTGGCGTGCTGGGGGAGATCCTCCGCTTCGCCAACGACATCCCGGTGTTGATCGTTCTGGCCTTTCGCGCAGACGTGCCCAGCGTGTTCATTCGCCGCTTCGTCCCTCCGGTTCAGGAGGCTGGAATCGATGTGCGCACCGTCGATCTGGACCCGATGAGCTTCGAGCAGTCCTGCGTCATCGCATCGGAGATGTTGGGCCTGGATGCATCGGACGAGCGCGTTCGGCGCATCGCCATCGAGTCCGGTGGGGTGCCCCAGTTCATCAAGGAGCTCGTTCGACAGCTCGAATTCCAGGATCATCGGGCTTCCCTGGTCGAAGAGGAGCTCAACGAGATCACCGTCGCCGAGATCGACCAGCTCCCCGATCACTCCGGACGCTTGCTGCACGTCCTGGCGCTCTGTGAGGAGCCCCTGCCGACCGAGGCCGCGATGGGCGCGGCAGAGCTCGGCTCCGACGCATTTGCGGCGATCAGCACGCTGCGAGCGCTCAATCTGGTCAGCGTCACTGGGGCGGTGGCGGGGGACACCCTCGAGATCGGCTCCGAGAAGGTCCGCGAGTATGTGCTCGATCAGATCCCCGACGAGTGGCGGGTCGCGTACCACGGTCGAATCGCCTACTCGATGGAGTCTCGTGGCGAGTTCAACCCCGAGCGCCTGGTGCATCACTATGCCGGGGCAAAAGCCCTCCAGAAGGCGGGCCTGGTGGCTTGGCTGTCGGCGGATGATGCGCTCAACAAGGGCCGTGTTCACGAGGCGATCTGGCTGCTGGAGCGCGCGCGGGAGTACGGCGACTGGAACAACCGGGAGCGTCGGACCATCCTCACGCGGTTGGCGGACGCATTCGCCCAGGTCGGTGCCGGAAAGGCGGCTGCAGATGCGTATATCGAAGCATCGGGTGACTCACCGGCGGCCCGCGCACGGGAGCTCCTGCACCGCGCCGCAGAGGAGCTCATTGGGTCGGGTCATGTAGATGAGGGCACCCGGATCCTCGACCAGCTCATGTCCGAAGTCGGCGTGAAGGTGTCGACGGGAAGTTGGTTCGGGGGCTCTCTCAACGCGATGCGACGGATGCGTCTGCGGTGGAGGGGCGTGGACTTCACAGCCCAAGCCGAGACCTCGGTCAGCATCGAGGATCTGCTCAAGGTCGATCTGTGCTGGACCCACGCGATGGGGCTCGCCTTGGTCGACGCCGAGAAGGGCTCCATCGCCCAGACCGTGCACCTCGAGCAGGCCCTCGACAAAGCCGAGCCCGAGCGCGCGCTGCGGGCTCTGGCCGCAGAGATCCGCTTTCGAGCCGAGGCCGGCGAAAAAGGTTGGCGAGAGCGCTACACCCACGTGCTCGACCAGGCCAAGAAGCTCGGCGCGACGCAGGCGATGGCTCGGGCCACCTACTCCTCCGCCCTCGCGGCGCTCAACGAGGGCGCCTGGACCGAGGCCATCGAGCATGCAGAGGCGGGTGAGTCCATGCTCGAGCACTCCCGCATCGGTGCAGCCTGGGAGCGCTTCCTGTGTCGCTCGGTCGCCGCTCGAGCCCATATGTTCCGCGGGGATCTCAGGCGCGCAGCAGAGCGGGCCCTTCCGCTGGTCCGCGAGCTCGAGCAGGTCGACAACTCCCTGTTCCTCACCCTGCTGCACTCCACGGTCATCGCGTGGCTGGGCATGGCCGAAGACGACCCGGAGAAAGCCCAGATCGGGCTCTCAGAGGTCGCGGGAACCCTCGCGACGCGCGTGGATATTCCGTTCTTTCATCTGGTGGTCGCCTGGACCCATCTCGAGCTGTACAAGGGGCGTCCCCAGGCGGCCTGGGAGTACCTCGAGGAACGCTGGGAGCAGGTGGAGTCCGGCATCTCCGCTGCCCCTCCGCTGCTGCGCTTCGAGCTGTGGATCACCCGTGCACGCGGGGCGATCGCGATGGCCCAGGCTGGTGGGAACACGTCGGTGATGCTGAAGAAAGCCCGGGCGGCCCTCAACGCAGCCCGCAAGCACGAACACCGCTTCACCCGGCCGTGGATCGCGTTGGTGGAGGTCGGCATCCGCCGCCTGGAGGGGGGCTCCGATCAGGTTCCGGGCTCGGTGGTCACCGCCTTCCAGGAATCCGACCAGAGTCTGGGTGGAGCCGTTGCGATGTACGCCATCGACGCCACGCGAGAAGAGGCCGCCCAGTGGATGATCGACCAGGGCATCCGCAACCCCGCCAAGATGGCTGTGGCTCTGGGGCCGGGTCTGGTCTGATTCAGCCGGCCCTCATGGGCTGTCGTGGATGCAGCCTTGCCAAAGCGGCAGAGTCTGCCGAAGCTTGCCCTTGACCCGGGGTCCGAGGTCGACCACGTCCGGTCCGTCGACGGTCCGCCCATCTCTGCGGATGTACCAGCCCCAGTGAGGCCGGGATGCGACTCCGGTCTGGCCGACCCCGTTCCCGCGATCGGCGGTGCGGATCAGGTCGCGACCGACCAGCTCGTCGAGGGAGGTCTCGGTGACCTGGGCGGGCTCGTAGACCTGCACCTGAGCCTCCAGGGAGGGGCGATCCCGCTCCCAGCGCTTGGTATAGGGGTTGTACCAGGCGATGCACTGCCTACCCCCGGACTCGACCAGGCCGTAGCGGTTGCCGGGAGTGGGCGCACCGCTGGACATCGAGAGGATCCAGAACACCATGGCCACCGCCCAGCTGGAGAAGATGAACAGCCACAGCGGGACTACGCATACGAAGGGGGAGATAGAGACTACGGAGAGGAGCAGGAAGGTGCCGCATCCGAAGGCCCGGGAGACGCTGGTGCTCTGGGTGGCGACCTCCCCCGCGTAGTCGTCGAGTACGGTCAGGCGCGAGGCGCTGGCCCGCTGGATGATGGCGGCGTCCACGACATTGTCGGCGCTACAGTAGGAGCAGCGAGCGACGGAATTGACCCCCGTAACCAAGGGCCCGCCGCACACATGGCAGCGCACGGACTCGCCCGGATGGGCCGGGGGCACGGCTGCGGCTGCGGTGGAGACGCGGTTGCGGGTCCAGCGGAGCACCCCGAGTGAGAGCGCTCCGGCGACGGCCACCAGCACGGCCATCGCGGCGATTCCGACCACCGAGCCCAGCAGGGAGGCCGCCTGGGCTCCTTGGGCTCCGATCAGGTTCACCGCCATGGAGAGCAGCACCAGCAACACCGGCGCCAGCAAGAGTCCGAGCAGGACGAGCTGCACGAACTCGAGGCGTCCTCCACGGGTGACCGCGGTACGGACGGCTCGGCCGAGCTGCCTCTCGGATTCGCTGTGGGAGTGGAGCACCGTTCGGGCTTCTTCGAGGCGGGTGAGGACCTCGGGGGGCAGGGCTCCGCTGCTATCACACGCCCGGCAGGTGTAGCGATCCGGGTCGGCGAGGGAGAGGGGGACGGGAGCCCCACAGGAGGGGCAAGCCATGGCCAGCACTAGCGAGCCCCCGCGGCCATCGCTCGGAGACGCTCTTCCACTTCGGCGGCGCTCTGAGGCCGTCGGTCCGGGGACTTCTGGAGGAGCTCGGCGACCAGGGTATCGAGCGCCGGCGGGGCCTGGGGGTTCTTGTCGCGCAGGCGGGGCGGCTCGGCGGTGACCTGGAGGTGGAGGATCTTGAACGGGGGCCCCTCGAAGGGCTCGGCGCCGGTCGCGAGCTCGAATAGCGCGACCCCCAGCGCATACAGATCGGCGCGGTGGTCGATCTTGCCGGTAGAGATGTACTCGGGAGCCATGAACATGGGGGTCCCCAGGCGCATATCCCCCGCGGTGAGGGTGGGCTGGGTGGGCATGGCGGCCCGGGCGAGCCCGAAGTCGAACAGCTTGACCCGGTCGCCGGGCAAGACCATGACATTCTCGGGCTTGAGGTCGCGGTGCACGACCCCGATCGCGTGGGCGGCCCCCAGCCCGGCACAGATCTGAGCGCCCAGGTCTGCGGTCCGGATCACAGGGAGGGGAGCCGTGGCGCGGACGGCATCGAGTGGCTGGCCGTCGAGGAGTTCCTGGATCTGGTAGTGCACGCCGTCAGCGGTGCACCCGAGCTTGTGGAGACGCACGACGTTGTCGTGGAGCACCCGGGATCCGTTCGCGAACTCGCGCTGGAAACGCTCGACGAGCTCGGCATCGCGGGCCCAGAACCTCTGGAGGACCTTGATCGCCATCGCGGGACCGCCCGCCACCGGGACCGCTCGGTAGATAAGGCCCATGTTGCCCTTTCCGAGGGTCGATTGGATCTGGAGGCCCTCGATCACCTGGCCGAGGAGGGGGTCGGGTTCGAAGTGGGGCATGACCGAGCCTAGCACCTCGCACCGAGTCAGCCCCTAGTAGTGCCTCGATGGGAGGCCGACGTGGGGGAAGCGAACGGTCCGGTCTGGAGCGTGGGAGAGCGACTTTCTTCACGAGTATTTCCATGAACAAGGCGGATATTCGGATGTTCGGCGCATCGATGACGGCGGGAGTGGCGGCCTTCGATTCCGGGGGCGCCCGCTGTGGGGGAGAACTCGACCCCGATCTGAGGGTATACCTGGGGTATGCAGCTGGACGACATCAAGGCATCCGTCCGCCCGGCGAAGCGCGATCTCATCGACGGGCTGTTCGTGCAGTTCCGGGAGGAGTGTGCGTCCGAGGACCTCGACCAGTTCGTGAGCTGGTTGCACGAGGGTGGGCACATCTCCGCCCAGACCTTTCGGGGTCTACATGCCGGCGGACAGCTGGTCCTGACCAGCTTCGAGACCCTGGCGGAGAACACGTTCTACCCGGACGAGAAGACTCAGGAGAGCCTGGTTCGTGGTCTCGATACGGGGCTCGATGACTTCGATCACGAGCCGGACGAAGAGCCCACGGACCCTGGGAGGGCGCCTCGGTTTCAGTTCCTCGGCAAGCTCGCCGCAGGGGCGATGGGCGAGATTCACATCGTGCGCGAGCGCGAACTTCAGCGGAAGGTCGCGCTCAAGCGGATGCACGCCTCGATCGCGAAAAAGCCCAAGCTGGCCAGGCGATTTCTCAATGAGGCCCAGATCACAGCCCAGCTCGACCATCCCAATATCGTTCCGGTCTACAGCCTGGACAACGCTCCGGACAAGCCGCTGTCGTATACGATGAAGCTGGTTCGGGGACGCACCTTCGCGGCCGTCATCCACGAGACCCAGCTCCTCTACGAACAGCACGAGGAGATCGACGAGGACCACTCACTCCTCACGCGCCTCGATCACTTCTGTCGCTCCTGCGATGGGCTGGCCTACTCCCACTCCCGCGGGGTGGTGCACCGGGATCTCAAGCCCGAGAACATCATGGTCGGGGCCTATGGAGAGGTCTACGTGATGGACTGGGGCATCGCCCGCATCATGGAGTCCACCGAGGATATCGACGACGAGCTGGTGGATGTCGGTGGCACGTCCATCCAAAAGACCCGCTTCGGAGCGGTGCTGGGCACCCCCGCTTATATGAGCCCAGAGCAGGCGGCAGGCCAGAACGAGAAGCTCGATGGGCGCTCCGACGGCTTCTCGCTGGGGCTCATCCTGTACGAGCTCGTGTGTCTGCGTCCGGCGGTCTCGGGCAGCGACACCATGCAGATCCTCGATCGGATGCAGGTCGCCGATATCGATCCGCTCCAGCACTACTCGGCCGGCGAGAGTGTGCCGCCGCCCCTGGCTGCGATCATCCGCAAGGCGACCCAGCGACGCCCCGAAGACCGCTATCAGTCCGTGAAGGAGCTCGCTGAGGATGTGCGTCGGTTCATGCGTGGCGAGCCGGTCACCGCCCTACGCGAGGGCTTCACTCAGCGCATGTACCGGTTCATCTCGAGGCACCGCGAGATCGCTCTGGTGTCGGTGCTGGTGGCGTTCACCATCTTCGGAGTGGTCACCATCGGCTCACTGGGCTCCACGCTGTTCACGGTGCGCAGCGCCTCTGTGCGCGAGGGGCAACTGGCGCGGTTGCTCTCCGGGGTGTCCCGCCAAGGGCACTCCATCGACACCAAGTTCCAGTCCTATGAGGGGCTGCTCAAGGTCGTCACCTCCAGCACGGCAGATGCACTGCTCCGGGACCCGGAGACATTGGGTCCGGACGCCACGGCATTCTTTGTGAAGGACTCGCCCCCGATCGGGCTCGCTCCGGAGTTCTACGAGACCTATGTGTCCAGCTTTCATCCCGACGATCTCGGGCCCGCGCCGGTCTATGGCAAAGGGGTCGAGCTGTCGCTGGCCTTCCCGAATACCCATGTGGCGCGGGGGCTCAACCCCATCGAGTCCACCCTCATCGCCAGCAAGCTCGCCTTGCTTCGAGGTCCGCTGCGGCGGGTGCTGCTGGAGTCCCACGAGGCGGGCATGATCACCCTCGATCAGGCCGAGGCCGAGCGCATCCTCCGGACCGATATCTCCCCGGTGCAGTGGGTATATGTGGGGCTCGAGTCCGGGGTGGGCGTCACCTACCCCGGCCACGATGGCATCACCCCGGGCATCGATGTGCGCAAGGAGCCCTGGTACCACGCCGGGGCGGGCAAGTACGAGGCCGTCTGGGGCAATCCCCACCTCGATGCGTCGGGCAATAATACCCTCCTTCCGGTCTCGATGGGGATCTACTCGGACTCCGGGGAGTTCATCGGGGTGGCCTCTCTCGAGGTCAGCTTCGAGTACATCCGCGACAACCTGCTCTCCATGGAGGAGTTCGACGGCGTGGCGGATGCCTTCATCCTCGACGAGCAGGGCAAGGTGCTGTTGTCCACCCGCCAGCAGGCGGAGCGCTCCACCAGCTCGGCGCTTCGGAGTCGATGGATGCGCCGGAAGCGCTTCGAGAACGAGGATGTCCGTCGGGCGGTCGCCGAGCGGGAAGGTGGGCACCTCGAGGTCGAGGGCCCAGAGGGCGGCACCGATCTGGTCGTGTGGAGCCGGATGGGGGACATGGGCTGGACCTACCTGGTTCAGGGGCCGCGTCACATCCTCATGGACTGAACACCTCGGGCGTGGGCGGGCTGGCTGGGCTAGAACCCTCCTACACGGAGGTCGTATGCGCGCGCTCATCTACGATGCTGCCCTTCTCCCACTGACGAGCCAGTGGTATCGAGCCGTCCTGGAGAGGCTCCCGGTGGGGGCTCGTCTGCTGGACATCGGCGTGGGGACCGCGGGGGCGCTGTGTCGCAACGCCGACCTGGTTCGCAGCCGGGAGCTGTCCGTGCTCGGTATCGACATCGACGCCGACTACGTGAAGCGGGCCCAGAAGCAGGTGGCCGACGCGGGCCTCCAGGACCACGTCAAGGTCCGCCTGCAGGATGTATACGAGTGTCGGGATGGGCCCTTCGAGGGCGCCTACTTCTCGGCCTCCTATATGCTCCTCCCCGACCCACCCGGTGCGTTGCGCCAGATCCTCACCCAGCTCACCGACGAGGGCCGCGTCTACTTCACCCAGACCTTCCAGGAGAGCCGGTCGCCCCTGCTCGAACGCGCCAAGCCGCTGCTCAAGAGGCTCACCACCATCGACTTCGGCACCGTCACCTACGAAGAGGACTTTCGCGCTTCGGTCGCGGCTGGGGGGCTGGAGCTCGATGAGATGATCGAGCTCGGGCGGTCGGGTAAGCGCTCCTACCGGCTCGCGATCGGTCACGGTAGCTGATTCGGCTCGCCGCCATCGCGCTCTGGATGGTGTCGCTCCTGGTGTCACCCGGGGCCGTGGCGGCCGAGTGCACAGACCTCGACACCCTCGAGCTGAGCGCGGCGCGCAAGCGGCTCGATGCGGAGACGGAGGCCTGCCTGGAGCGGACCGTCATCTCGGGCGATGCCTCTGTGCGGGCTCGATCGAGCTTTGTCTTGATCCTCTCGGCCTACTCGGGAAAGGATCTGGAGGCCTATGGCGAGCGCATGCGTCGCCACCTCTCCGCGCTCCACACGACGGATGCCGAGGTCGCCTATCTATTCGCGCGGTACCTGTGGAAGAAGTCCGGCGAGACGGGGGCTCCCCCGTACACTGCCGAGATCTTGCGGTGGTCGCGGGTGGCGATGGATGGGCGCACCCGCTGGCTACAAAATCGCCGCAACTACGATGAGATGGTGCGTAATCTGTACGATATGCTGGTCCAGAGCTCTCTCCAGCAGGCCATGATCGAGCGCAAAGCCTTCGACGCTGCCCCCACAGATGCGCAGCGGCTCGTGGCCGACCGGGCTCAGCGCCGGGCGCGGCACTACCTCATCGTGGCGGCCCCTTGCCTGCACAAGGGCGAGTGCGGCCCGACCTTCGAGGTCTATGTCGAGGGTCTGCGGGAGTGCGACGATCTGGCGCCCCTGGAGAACTACGCGCGAGCCGGGCGCCTGGACGATGGGCACCGTTCCTGTCTTCGGGCACGGTTCCGGCGTCCCGGAGCGCCCAAGCGCCGCATCCTCGACCTGCTGATCGAGGATGCCGATCAGCAGTCCGATCCGGGCCGATTCGAGTTCCTGCTCGCATGGCACTGGAACCTGACCGACTCGGATGACCCGGAGATGGCGTACCGCTTCGCGCGGTGGCTGTCTCGACACCCGGGCGATGGGGTCCTGCTGGCGCAGTGGTCGGAGGCCGGACTCGAGGCCTCCCATGCCAATGTGGAGGAGATGACGCAGCTCTACCAGTGGCGCGTGGATGGTTGGTCGATGGCGGTTGGGGCGGCGGCCAAGCTGGATGCGTCCCAATCCACGGAGCGGACCCGCCGGGAGCTCGCGGCGGCGGAGTCGCGCCTCAAGGCCGCTCGGGTCGCCCTCACCCGGTGGTGCGACTCGAACCGGTGCCCCGAGAGATGAATCGGAGAATCCTGGAGCTGGCGGATGAGCTCGAAGCCCGGGGCATCGACGTGGCCCACCTGCGGCCGCTGCAGACCGAGCTCGATCTGGTGCAGCGCCCGGGCATGGTGCGCCGTCTGTCCCGCCGGGCGGTCGATCTGGCCAAGCGTCAGTGGGAGCTCGCGACCGCCGAGCTCCGTGAGAGTCGAGAGATGCTCGCCCTGGTCGGTAAGCGAGCCCGGACCCGAAGCCGCCTCTCCCCCGAGGAAGCCGATCACGTGCGTACCCAGCTCGCGGACCTGCTCCGGATGGTGCCCGCGACGATCCTGGTCGCCACCAACCAGGTGCTGCCGCTTCCCGGCACCAGCCTGCTCACCCCGCTGCTCTTGCGCAGGCTGGGCCTGCTTCCGAGCCGCTGGCGCGAGTCCCACATCCTCTCGGAGCTCCAGAAGGAGGCCGCTGCGCTCCACGAGCAGGGCCGGCATCACGCCGCGGAGAGTGTCGAGGCGCTGCGCCACGAGCTCGAGGTCGAGGCCGATGCCCGAGAGGCCGCAGAAGCCGAGGCCCAGGTGCTCACCCACTGGGACTGGGATGGCAACGGGGTGCTCGATGCGGCCGAGCGCGCCGGCTACGAGGCGGAATGCCATCGCGTCCGAGGTCTGGTGGAGCTCCACGCCCATCGGCGCCGCTGGTATCTCACGACTCAGGGGGGTGTGGTGGGTCCGGTCCGCCTGACCGAGCTCGGCGAGCTGGGCCCGGTCATGGTCTGTTTCGATGGTTCGACCGGGTGGGTGGCCCTCACGGATGTCCGCTCGGTGTAGGCTGGGCCGATGCAGCATCCACGGGTCGGCGCTTTCCGCTTGCTTCACCGCATAGAGGTCGGTGGGATGGGCGAGGTGTGGCGCGGAGAGCACGCCCACAGCGGGCTGCCCGTAGCCCTCAAGCTCATCCGCCCCGATCGGGTCGGGGATGCTGAGGATCGCTGGGGCTTCGAGCGGGAGATCCGGATGCAGGCCCGGCTCGATCACCCGTCCATCGTGTACCTCTACGATCATGGACAGCTCGAGTCGGAGGCGGCGGCGGTGGTCGGCACCGATGCGGGGGGGCCGTGGCTGGCGATGGAGTACTGCTCGGGCACGCTCATGGATATCGCGGGTGGGCTCGACTGGGTGGGCACGCGCTCGGTCTTGCTCCAGCTCCTCGATGCTCTGGCCCATGCCCATGCAGTCGGTGTCCTGCACCGCGACATCAAGATCGCCAATGTGCTGGTGTCGGAACCCTCGGATGTGCGTCCGGGTATCAAGCTCGCGGACTTCGGCATCGCCCACGCTCTGTCCGACCCGGACGAGACCACCCGAAGCGTTGGGACTCCGCGCTATATGGCGCCGGAGCAGGTCGTAGGCGAGTGGGAGGACCATGGCCCGTGGACGGATCTCTACGCCCTGGGCGTGCTGGCATGGCGGCTGATCACCGGGCGTCGGCCGTATCGCGATCTCAACGGCGCGAAGCTGGCGATGGCGATGCTCTCCCGGCCCCTTGGCTGGCCCGGTGCCCGGTTCGGAGTCCCCAAGGAGGTGGAGCGGTGGATTGAGCGGATGACCGCCAAGTCGCCCCTCGACCGCTTTCAGCTCGCCGCAGACGCGTCCGAAGCGCTCAAGGCTCTACCGGACTCGCCGGGTCGGGGGGCCTGGGTATCGAGCACGACCCGCACCCTGATCCCCCAGTTCGAGGAGGTCCCCAGCCCCCGCGCCCCGGTGCTCGAGCCCATGGACGACCCGCCACCCGAGTCCGAGGCCAATATCCGCATGCACGCTGCCGGGCTGGGCTTGCTCGCCCTGCGTCGCCCTGCGTTGATCGGGCGTCGAACAGAGCGCGCCATGGCGTGGGCGTTGCTTCGGCGGGCGGCGCGCAGGGGGCTCCCCGAGGTGCTGTGTGTGCTCGGTCCACCTCGTGTGGGTCGGACGCGCTTTCTCGAGTGGTTCGGAGAGGCGGCCCAGCGCTCGGGTCAGGGGCTATCGGTCACCGTCCGCTGTGTGCCCGGTCGCGATTTCGGAGACCAGGTGGTCGCAGCGCTGCGACAGTGGTTTCGGATTGGAGATCGCAGCCTGATCGAGGCGATCGAACACCTAGAGAGCTGGGTGGGAGAGGGGCCGTGGCTGCGGGACACCGCGGCGATGTTGGTCCGTGGAGAAGCGGGGGATGCGGGCTGGCCGACGACCCTGGCGGGGGCCCTGGGGGGGCTGGCCCGTCGGCGTCCCGTGGTGCTGCGCCTCGAGGGAGCCGGTGGTATCGCCGGGGTCGAGCGCTTCGTCGCGGCGATCTGTCAGCTCGAGCGTGCCCCCCTGGTCGTGGCCCTGGACCGGCGCGTAGAGGGTGCCGAGGTGCTCGAGCTCGGCCCGATGTCCGCGGGCTCGATGCACCGACTGGCCGAGGCCATGGTCTCTCTCGATCCCACCGTCCGCGAGCGGGTGGTGCGACGGGCCAGCGGCAGCCCCGGTTTCCTGGTGCAGATGCTCATCCACTGGGCGTCCAGGTTCCAGCTCCAAGCGGGGCCCGAGGGCTTTGTGGTCGCAGAGGCCGAGCGCGGGATGCCGCCCACTCTGGCCGTGGTGGGCTCGATTCGGCTCGACGCGGTGCTGGCCGCGATCACCGAGCAAGGGCGTCGCAGCCTCGCTCGCGCCGCGGTGATCGGTGTGGTCGTCGATGTCTCGCTCTGGGCCGAGGTCGATGCCGATGGCAGCCCGTTCGCTCGGGAGGCGGTGCTCAGCGCGCTCATGGATCGGGGGCTCGCCGCGGATCACCTCGACGGGTGGCGGTTCAGCTCGGCTCCATTCCGCGAGGCCGTGCTCGCGCGTTCCTCCACCTTGGCTCAGGACCACCTGCGCTGCGCGGACGTGATCGAGGCTCGCGGTCGCCCATCCGATGCCCTCTCACTGGGGCGGCATCGGCTGGAGTCGGGCGATGTGGTCGGGTCTCTCGAGCCGCTGGCCCAGGGCTGCCAGTGGGTGGCCGAGCGCGAGGGCACGGGGGACGCGGCGGTCGCGGATCTCAGGCGCGCGGTCGAGCAGCTCTCCGGTCCGATGCTCCTGCGCTGGCGGGCGGTCCTCGACCAGATCAGCGCGCGGTTCCTGGTGAACGCATGCAAGCTGGGGGCGGCCGCTGAGCTCGCTGAGCGGGCGCTTCGCACGGCGGAGCTGCTCGGCGATGCGGTGCTGAGTGCGCGATGTTGGGCGGTGCTCGGTGCGGTCGCTGCGGCCCGGCACGACCACCAGGGCCGGGAAGAAGCCTATGGCCGGGCGCTGGAGTCGGGGCTCGAAGTTCCGGCCCACCTCCGCGCTTCCTGGTGGGTCGAACTCGCAAAATCCCACCTGGCTCGGGACGAGCGGGAGCAGTGGAAGGACTGCATGGCCGAGGCCGGGCGCTGTGCAGCGGGGTTCGGCGGGGTCGAGCATCTGGTGCCTCTCGGGCGCGCGATCGAAGCCCAGGTGGCCGGGCGAGTCGACGATGCGCTGCGCTTTCTGGATACGGCATACGCCCACGCGGAGGGAGCCGGAGCGGGTCGCGGTCGGCTGGCGGTGCTGCGTTCTCGCGCCCACACCCTGCTGGAAGCGGGACGCCTGGAGCCTGCACATGTCGCGTTCACAGAGGCGCTGGAGCTCGCGGTGTCCCTGCGCGACGACCGGGCACCGGTGGTGCTGGCCAATACCATCGCCCTGGACCTGCGGATGGGGCGCTCGGGCTCGGCAGCCGACCGCTTCGAGCGCTACCGATTTCTGCTACCGCCGGGTCGGGATCGGGGGCCGGAGAGGGTGCCGTTGCACTGCGCCGGGGCGGCGGCGGGTGCCATCCGCGAAGACTGGCGTCGGGTGCAGTACCATCTCGAGCGCGTCGTCGAGCACGGGGTCTGGAGTCCGGCCGATGTCGAGCGCAACCAGCTCTGTCTCGGGTTTGCGGCGGAGCGAGCTGGGGGGGCACGCCGGGCCCTATCGGACTCGCTGATCCGGGCCTGCCGTGAGCTCGGAGGAGCGGTCTAGTCGGGACGCTTGGCCCAGCCCCGCTCGGTGAGCACGGCATCGAGGGGGTGGTCGTGGGGCTCGAGGGGCAGGTCGTCGACGAGCTGTGCCTCGAAGCAGACGCCGATGGTGCGCGCTGGATGTGCGGAGAGCCAGCGGTCGTAGAAGCCGGCGCCATAGCCCAGCCGCCCGCCGCTGCGGTTGAAGGCCAGGCCGGGCACGAGGACCAAGGAGGGCTCGATGACGGGCCCATCACAGGTGGGCACGCGAAACCGCCCGGGCACCAGGTCGTCGAGGGAGTCCAGGCGCCGGGCCTCCATCACGCCGCGGCGGATGATGCGGGGAATGGCGACCTCGGTCCCGGCGTCGAGCATCCACCCGATCAGGCGCCGGGTCGGGAGCTCGTGGTCGATGCTGACGTAGAGCAGCACCGGGCCGGATAGGCCGCTCACCTCGCTCCACAGGTGCTCCTCGGCGAGCAGGGCGACCTGGGGCGAGAGCGAGGCCCGCACGGCTTTCATGCGCTCCCGCAGGGCGGCTTTCATGGGGAGATCTCAGCCTCGAGTCGCTCGATATCGGCTTCGAGCTGCTCCCACTCGGTGTACATCTCGTCGACGATAGCCTGCTTGCGGCTTCGCTCCTCGCCGAGCTCGCTGGCGCGGGACCAGTCATCGGCGGCCCGCACCAGGGCCTCGTCTACGCTGGCGACCGCGGCTTCGGACTCTTCGAGGGCAGCGGGCAGCGCATGGAGGCGCCGCTTGGAGCGCTCGAGCTCGCGCTGGATTCGCTTTCGGGCGGCGTGATCGTGGCGCTTGCTGCGATCGACCTGGTTGGTGGGGGTCTCGGTGGTGCGCTCGAAGTCCGAGGACTCCACCCCTTCCTTGAGGGAGGCGGTGGGGCCGAGCCGCAGCACATGGGTCGCGAGCTGCTCGACGACGTAGCGGTCGTGGCTGACCAGGACCAGGGCGCCGGTCCAGGCGCGGAGCGCGCGGACCAGGACCTCGACCGTTTCGGCATCGAGGTGGTTGGTGGGCTCGTCGAGGAGCAGGAGGTTGTGGGGGCGGGCGGTGAGTGAGGCGAGGGCGACCCGGGCTCGCTCGCCGCCGGAGAGCGCGCGGATGGGCCGGAGCGCAGCGTCGCCGGTGAGCCCGAGGGCGCCGAGCAGCCCGCGGACCTTTGCGGTGTTGAGGAGTGGGGCGACGGCGCCGACGAGCTCGAGCCCGGTGGAGTCGGGGTCGAGTGTGGCTGCGAGATCCTGGTGGAAGACGCCGAGCCGCACGCGATCTCCGGGGGTGCGACGCCCGGCGAGGGGGGAGAGCTCACCCGAGAGGGTCTTGAGGAGCGTGGATTTTCCCGCTCCATTGTCCCCGACCAGGGCCACGCGCATTCCTCTCTCGATCTCCAGATCGAGCCCCTGGATGAGGGGAGGATTTTCTGGCCAGCCGATGTCTGCTTTGCTGAGCCGGACCATGCGCTGGGCGCTGGCCGGGGGCTCGGGCAGGCGCATTCGAGCGAGGGTGGGCTCGCGATCGATCTCGATCCGCTCGATCTTCTCGATCCGCTTGGCTCGGCTGCGGGCCTGGCTGGCCTTGGTGGCTTTGGCGCCGAACCGGTCGACGAAGCTCTGGAGATGTGCGACCTCGTCATCGACCTTGCGCTTCTCGGCGAGCTGTATGGCGCGCTGCTCCTCGCGAGCGACGAGGAAGCGGCTGAAGTTGCCTGTCCAGCTGTAGAGCCGCTTGTTCCGGACCTCGACGATGCGATTGGCGACCCGGTCCAGGAGGTGGCGGTCGTGGCTGACGAGCAGCGTGGTCCAGGGCGCGACCCGCAGGGCCTCGGCGAGCCAGGAACGCGCATGGATGTCGAGGTGATTGGTGGGCTCATCGAGCAGGGCGAGATCGGGCTCGGAGAGCAGGAGCTTGGCCAGGGCGGTGCGCATCTGCCAGCCCCCGGAGAGCTCGGAGCAGGGACGGGTCCACTGGGCCTTGTCGAAGCCCAGCCCATGGAGCACGGTGCCGACCTTCTGATCCCACGCATACCCACCCGCCATTGCAAACTGGGACTCGGCCTCGGAGAGTTTGTCGACGGCGCCGGGTTCGTTGGCTTCGGCTGCGCGCTGGGCGCGCTGGAGCCTGGCCTCGAGCTCGACCAAGCGGGTCATGCCCCGACGGACTTCCTCCCACACGGGCCGCTCGCTGCCCTCGACAGCCTGCTGGGGCAGGTAGCCGAAGCGCAGGTCTTTTCGTCGGGTGATCGATCCCCGGTCGAGCTCGAGATCCTGTAGCAGTACGCGGATGAGGGTGGTCTTGCCCGCCCCGTTTCGACCGACCAGGCCGATACGATCCCCAGGACGTACATGGAGATCCGCGCCCACGAGCAAGTCGTGGCCACCCGCGGATACGACGGCATTGTCGAGTCTGAGCAAGGTTCAGCGGGCCGTGAGCACCACGGCCAGGATGCCCAGCACCAGGCCGACGAGCCCGGTTGCGAGCAGCAGCCCGAGGATGAGGGTGAAGCGGCCGGGCTCGGGTTCGGCCTCTGGGAGGGCGGGGGCACGAAGCGGCGCGAAGGGGGCCAGAGACTCTGGAGCATAGGAGCGCGAGGGCGGAGGCTTGTCTGGGATGGTGCCGGTGGGCTCGAACGCAGCAAGCTCGGCTTCCTCCTCCGTAGGAGGGGAAGAGCTCTCGTCGTCTGCGCTCACCGCAGTCCCTTCTTCACCTTCAAGCCTTCCCACGAGTTGTCGTCCTCTGGCGGCGCATCCAGGTTCGATGGGCCCTGGCCGGCCCACAGGTAAGCGAGGACGGCCGCGAGCGCCAATAGTCCGAGCAACCCGGCGACGCCAGCGGCCATAGCGGCCCCCATCCACATGGGCTTGTCCTGGCGGGAGCTGTCGGACTCGGTGGGCTCGGTGGACTTGGACCGCCGCAGGGCGAGCCTCTCGGGGGTGACCGATGCGGCCGTGCTCGGCGGGGCCTGTGTCTGGTGGAGGCGCTCGTCGAAGCGCTGACCTGGGGCAGGGGTGCGCTTGTAGAAGGTCTCGGTGTCCTCTCCGGGACCGTCCGACGTCTTCACGTAGGTGGTCTCGGTGACCTCGGGAGCATCGGGTTCGCCTGTCTCAGGCACAGCACCTCCGTCCCCAGGATACAGAAGTTTTTCGTCAGCGGGGTGAGAGTTGAGCGAAGTGGCTCCGTAGGCCGATAGTGGCCGGGGTGCCTGGCTCGGTGGGGGCGGCGCATCCACCGGGTTCCGAGCCGTCGCTCCCACTTCAGAAGTACAATCGGCTCTGGAGGAACAGGAGTGAAGGGTAGGTTCCGAACTCGCTGTTGAGGTAGGTGAGCTGCTCGGGTGGCAGCGGGCCGTTCGGGCCGATGAGATCGGTGAGTTCGATATCGTCTGGCCGGGCCCCGATTCCGACGAAGCCGCCGACTGAGAAGACCGCGTTGTCGGCGACGGACCAGGAGACGGAGGGGGCCAGGAAGGCGGAGGGATCGAGCACATTGCTGATCGTCGCGAAGGAGCCCATGAGGGTGGGGGTGATCTGGTGGCTGACCGCGATGGCTCCGTAGCCGACTCCCATCAGCCACACCTCGCTGCGTGCGAAGCGCGGCCCGCTTGCTACGGCGATATACCGGTCGGGATCGGATGATCCGAGCGTCTGCAGATAGGCCTCAGCGGTGATGGTCGTGTCCGGGCCGGGCTTCCACAGCACCCCGAGCGTCCCACGGACGAACATCGCTCCGCCGCCGAGTGGCGCGGTCAGAGTGATATCGCTGATGAGGCCGACTCCCCCGAGACTGGTGACGATGCTGGCGCCGATCACCCCGTCTCCGCGAACGGATCCGGCGAAGACCCCCAGATCGGTGACGCCCACGGTGCTCTGGCCATAGGCTGCGGCGATCAGCCCGGCCCGGTCCCAGGAGCCCCCATAGGCAGCGGCGAGGGAGAGCTTGCTGGAGACGCCGGCGTAGAGATCGACCCGAACCGCATCGACGCCGGGCTTGTATTCCTGGTCGATGACCGCTGGAGTGAACGGGTTCACCAGGTCGAGCGGGGTGAAGATCACGGCATTGCCGAAGGAGATCGGCTGTCTTCCTACGGTGAGGTCCATGCCGTTTGGACTCCACGCGATGGAGAGACGATCGATGCGTCCCCGCAGGGTGAGGTCCTCATCGAAGGCGACCCAGGAGAGATCGACGACCTCTGGGGCGAGCAGGCCGACCCCGGTGGAGGTCCCGAAGGAGAGGCTGGAGGGCGTGGCGGTGAGGGCAGTGGTGGTGTGGTGAGCGACGAAGGACCAAGCTCCCCAGCGCGCTGAGAGCTTCATGCGATTGTCGAACACGCCCTGACCGCTGGGATTGTCGGGCATGAGCACGTGGTCGTAGGGGAGGGTCGCTGTGAAGAAGGTCTTCAGGTCGCCGTTCAGATCGACCTCGAGCGCATCCTCCGCTCCGGATGCGGTGGCGAGCAGGGCGAGGATCACCGGCTCTCGTCCGAGTCGATGCGGCCATCGACGAGGCGCACGACCCGCTTGGCGGCGTCCATGACCTTGGGATCGTGGGTGGCGAAGACGAAGGTGATCCCATGGGTCTGGTTGAGGCCCTTCATCAGCTCGATGAGGGCGGTTCCGGTCTTGGAGTCGAGGTTCGCGGTGGGCTCATCGGCAAGGACGAGAGCGGGTTTCCCGGTGATCGCACGGGCGACTGCCACGCGCTGCTGCTGCCCCCCCGACAGCTCGCTCGGGCGTCGGTTCTCCATGCCAGCGAGCCCCACATCGGCGAGGGTGGCCATCACGCGCTCCCGGCGCTCGGCCGGGGCCACACCCTGGAGCAGGAGCACGAACTCGGCGTTCTCGTAGGCAGAGAGCACGGGGATGAGGTTGTAGGACTGGAACACGAAGCCGAGCTTGGCCAGGCGTAGATCGGACAGGGCGTTCCGGGAGAGTGTGCCGAGATCCACGCCGTCTACGACGACTCGGCCGCCGGTGGGGGTGTCCAGCCCGCCGATGCAGTTGAGCAGAGTGGTCTTGCCCGAGCCCGAGGGGCCCATGAGCACGGTGAACTCGCCCGGATCGATGTCGATGTCGACCCCGTCCAGGGCCCGCACGGAGACCGTGCCCTGCTGGTAAGTGCGCTGGAGGTTCTCGACGTGGACGATGGGCATGGGGTCCTCAGACGCTTCGCATGGCGTCGACAGGGCTGAGCCGGGTGAGGGTCCAGGCGGGATAGGCGGCGGCGCACACGGTGAAGAGCACGGCCGCAAGAGCGTAGTTCGCCATCCTCTCCGGGGAGTAGGCGCCGTGGATGACGGCGTCGACCAGGATGCCCTCCATCTCCATGGACTCAGCACCCCCCATGAAGATCGAGTAGTCGAGCCCCTGGGTGACGAGGGGGTAGGAGAGGGCGGCCCCGAGCCCCATGCCGACGGCGGTGCTGACCAGGCCGAGCACCAGGCCCTCTGTCAGCACGAGGAGCGCGATGCGGTTGGGGCGCATGCCGATGCCGAGCAGCACGCCGAACTCGCGGGTGCGCTCCATCACGCTCATGAGCACGGTGTTGAGCACGCCCATCATCACGATGAACCCGATGACGATCATCATGATGTCGCCGCTGAAGCGATCGACCTTGATCAGCGCGACGATATCGGGCAGCGCCTGGTCCCAGGTGAGCACGTCGAGGGTGTCGGGGACGACGGTGCGTGCGAGCTGTCGGGCGGCCTCGGCTCGCCGGGGGTTGGGGAGGTGGATGGTGAGCTGGTGGGCGGCATCGGGGGTGCGGTTGAGTTCTTGGACGGCGGCCAGCGGGGTGAGCCCGATGAAGGAATCGAGCTCGGCCCCGCCGGTCTTGAAGACCCCGCGGAGGCGGAACAGCCGGCTGGTCACATCGCCGTCCTCGCCCTGGCCCATGAACACGAGCTTGTCGCCGATCTCGACCCCGAGGGAGTCCGCCATGGCGACTCCGATGACGATTCCCCGTGCATCGTCGTCCTGAAGCCACTCTCCCCGCACGAGCTTGTCATCGAAGTCGGTGATCTGGCTCTCGGCGGAGGGGATCAGGCCGCGCAGACCGATGCCCGTGGAGTTGGTGGGGCTGGTGAGCAGCCCTCCGACCTGCATTCGGGGCGCGAGGATGGCCTCGGGCAGGATCGGGCGGAGAGCCGCGCTGAGGGCGGTGATATTCGGCACGACCAGGTCGGCTTCGCCCTGCTCGCGGTGGGCTGGATCCTCGATGACTACATGCCCGGCGAGGTTGGAGATCCCCGACTTGAGCATGGCCTTGTAGGAGCCCTCTTGCAGCGAGATCATCAGCACCATCATGGTGAGCCCGAAGGCGATGGCGGCGCCGGTGAGCAGCGTGCGACGGAGGTGTCGGGTGAGGTTGCGCGCGGCCAGAATGAGTAGGTGCATCACTCCGTCCGGATTGCTTCGACGGGATCGAGCCGGGAGGCTCGCCAAGCGGGAATGAGGCTGGCGCCCACGCTGACGAGCACCAGGGAGACGAGGATGGCGAGGATGCTCGCGGGTTCGACGGTCCCCTTCATCACCGGATCGAGGGTGACTCCCTGGAAGGACATGCCCTTGTCATTGCCGCCGGAGATGTCGATGCCCACGTTGACCAGGTAGAGATCGAGCAGCCCGCCGAGGGTGAACCCGATGCCCCCGGCCAGCCCAGCGAGGAAGAAGCTCTCGGTGACGACGAGCTGGATGAGCTTGCTGGGCCGCAGCCCGATGGCCTTGAGCACGCCGAGTTCTCGGGTGCGCTCGAAGACGGACATGGCCATGGTGTTGAGCACTCCAAAGCTGGCGACCGCGAATACGATGCCCAACATGAGCGCGCTGGACACATCCATCATGGCCATCATCTGCTCGGCCTGGGGGCTGGCCTCCTGCCAGGTCTGGACCTGGGCGGTGGGCGGAGCGGCGTGAATCACGGCCTGCTTGAGCCCCTCGAGGTCGTCGGTATCGACTCCGAGCACGGTGATCTTGTGGACCTGATCCGGGAGCGCGAGCAGCTCCTGGAGATCGACCAACCGCATCATGGAGCCGGCCTTGTCCAGGGCCGCGTTGCCGGTCTGGAAGAAGCCGACCACGGTGTACAGCGCGTTGCCGAGGCTTCCATCTGCGGCTTGGGTGACGACCACGACCGTAGAGCCGATGGTCGCCTCGATCTCCTCGGCCAACCCCACTCCGAGCACGATCTCGCCGGTGTTCTCGTCGCTGAGGAAGCGCCCCTCGACAATGCGCTGATCTGCGCCGGTGACCGAGACCTCTTCGCTGGGCTGCACCCCGACGAGCTGCCCTCCGACGGTCTTGTTGTCGCCGCCGATGAGCGCAAAGCCCATGAGCCGGGCGGCGCTATGCGCGACCTGGGGCAGGGCGTGGAGGGCCTGGAGGGTGGCGGCGGCCTCGGGGACGGTGTCGTACATCTTCCGGCCGGTGGGGTAGTCCGGATGGTGGACCTGGACATGGCCGAGCTGCTGCTCGACCATGACCTCGAACATCTTGTTGCCCATGCCGTCGGAGAACGCGGTCATGGCCATGCACAGGGCGACAGCGATGGCCATCGCGAAGGCGGTGATCAGCGACCGGCGCTTGTGCCGCCACAGGTTGCGCCAGGCGAGAGTGGCGAGCATCTCAGCGCTTGAGCGCTTGGAGGGTGAACAGCTTGTCCGAGAGATCGACGTCGAGCTCGAGCTCGAGGTAGCGAATCTTGGTGTACTCGCCGGGCTTGCTGGCGGGGGTGAGGGTCATGACCATGGGCACGAGCCGGTCCTGGACCTCCGAGGTCTCGGAGAAGCTCATGGTGCGCTGCAGCGTGCCTTTCTCGTCGAAGTAGCGGATGTCTACGGGCACCCGGTCCGGGGTGATGTCGACGAGGACACGGCCCCACACGACGGGGGCATCGGGCTTGGCGACCAGCTCGATCTTCCAGTGCTGGTCGGGGGATTCTTTGGAAGGTTGGCTGGTGATGGAGCCGGTGTAGTCCTCGGACATACGGCTCTCTTTGACCAGATCGTCGTTGCTGAAGTGGCTGCCCATCCAGCTGCCCCCCATCATGCCGGAGGGGATCTTCATCGTGCGGTCGACCTTGGGGAGGTAGTTCCACAGGTTGTCGTCGACCTTGAGCGTGCTGGTGCCGGCATCCTTGGCCGGCTCGAGGATGGTGATGAGGCTTTTGTCGGTGCCCTTGGACAGCGCCCGCATCTTCATGGTGCGCTCGAAGCGCTTGGTCTTGACGTGCATCTCGATGACCGCTCGGGAGCTGGTTCCCCGGGTGATGTCATCGGTGGCGTCGAGGAGCTCTTCGATGGTGGGCTCGGGATCCTCTGCGAAGGCCGGCCCGCTGATCCCCAGTGAGCTGAGCAGGCCGAAGGCGACGAGAGCGGAGGCGAGCTTCATACGGACTCCTTGGAAGAGGGCCGGAGGGTCCTAGCTCCTGAGGTGTATCCGATTTGGAATCAGCCGGGGATGGCCAGGGGTCGGGAGTCCCCTGGAGGCGGTGGAGGCGGTGGAGGCGGAGCTCCGGCGGGGGGAAGGTCTCCCGGTCGAATCGGCCCGGACGGGGCGGGAGGGGGTGGCGGTCCTTGGGCGGGACCGGAGCGAGGAGGCGGTGGAGGAGGTGGCGGCGCGACATAGTCGGGCACGGGAGGGAGCTTGCGCTTGCGGGAGAAGTTCCCGAACATCAGGGTTGCCTGGAGGCCTGCGTGGGGGAAGCTGAAGCGGGGGTCCATGCCGCCGCCGACCACCCCGAGCACGTTGAGGGGGAGCATGGCGTAGACGCTGCCTTCGAGGGCGGCCCAGTGCCCGACGGCGACCCCTGCGCCGATAGAGGGGCGGGTGTAGACGAACATGCCGTCGTAGCGCTCGCCGCCGCTGCCTTGCACGCCCAACCATCCCGCTCCGACGCCATTGTAGGCGGTGAGCCAGGCGCCTGCGCGCTTGCTCTGGAAGCCGAACTGAGCCCCGCCGAGGGCCATATTGGAGTAGGGGCCATTGCAGAACGCGCCGGTGCCTCCGAGGCGCCTGCCGTTGCGGACGCCGTAGCCGACGCCGCCGACACAGCCCATGGTATTGGGGCCGACCTGGCCCGAGACGCTCCACGGGATCGAGGCCTGGTAAGCGGTGATCCCGCCACCACCGTAGGACTGGGCTGCCGCGGGCAGGGCGAAGAGCGCGAACAGGGAAGACCACAGGAATTGACGCATGGGAGAGCCTCCGGGTAGCTCGACACCTGCAGACGTTGGAGCTGTCACTCCATTCGGATCATTTTTCAGGACCGGGCGTGGAAGCGCTGTCGGCATATAGTTCCGATGATGTCGCTTGTTCCGGGGACCCAGGTAGGTAGCTACGAAGTCCTGGACCTTCTGGGTTCAGGGGGCATGGCCTCGGTGTATCGGGCCCAACACAGGGTGCTGGGCTCCCAGCATGCGCTCAAGGTGCTTCGATCGGATCTCGTGGCGAATATCGGGATCCGACAGCGTTTTCTCGATGAGGGTCGGGTGCAGGCCCAGCTGCAGCACCCTGGAATCGTGCGGGTCACGGACCTGGTCAGCGAGCCTGGGGTGGCCGGGCTGGTGATGGATCTGCTGGTGGGCGCGCCGCTGGATCTGCGCCTCGAGGAGGGCGCGCTCACCGTCGAGCGCGCGGTCGGGTGGATGCTCCAGGTGCTCGGCGCGGTGGGCTATGCCCACGAACATGGCGTGGTCCACCGCGATCTCAAGCCCTCCAATCTGTTCATCACCGAGCAGGATCCGGGTGGCCCCACCATACGGGTGCTGGACTTCGGCATCGCCAAGCTCGAGGGCAAGGCGCGTACCTTGGTCAACGAGATGGTCGGCACCTACGCCTATATGAGCCCAGAGCAGGTCCAGGACGCCTCCAAGGTCGATGCGCGCTCCGATGTGTTCGCGCTGGGCGCGGTGCTCTTCGAGATGGTCACCGGTCAGCCCGCCTTCGAGGGGGACTCCGACTACATCACCATGCAGCGGGTCGCCCGAGCCGAGCACGCGCCCCTCAACACCCACGCCCACATTCCCGACTCCCTGGGTGGTGCGATCGAGCGCGCTCTCCAGCTCGACCGCGATGCCCGGTTCGAGAGCTGCGAGGCCTTTGCCCAGGCCATCCGCAAGCTCGCGCGCCCCGAAGACCTCAGCCTGATGGAGGACTGGAGCGGCGCCGAGGCTCCCGCACCGCTGGTGCTGGGCTCCAACTCCATGGCCACCTGGAACGAGGGTGTGCCGATCAAGCCGGTCGACCCCGAAGACCTGCCCACCATCTCCGATGGCCCTGAGAGGGGGCTGGACACCCTGCCCGATCCCCATCCCAATGAGGGCCTCGCTACCCTCGGCGACCCGATGATCACGGTCGAATCGCAAGAGGACGAGCCTGGGGAGAGCACCCTGACCGCGGGGGGCCTCACCGCCACCGGAGATCTGCTCGATCCCCCTGTGGTCGCGGTGGTCGAGGTGCCCGAGTCCATGCTCCTGCCGGTGCCCGAGGCCGTGTCGGGGTCTACGGCTCTGGACCGGGAGAGGCACGAGGTCGCGGTCCGGCTGGCGGGGGCGGCCCAGATCCTCGCGGGCCTGCTCAACACCTTCGCGCTGTGGATGGTGATGTGCTGGGGCATGCCCTGGGTGTTCTCCGGGGTGTTCACCGCTCTGGGGCTGCCGGGGATGTTCGTGTGGCTCAGCTGGTTCGCGAGCTTGTTGGGCTGTGGGCTGTTGGTGCTGGGGCCCATCGAGATCCTCAGCGGGCTGCTGGGGGTGATGGGCGGGGCATCCGCGCGACCGATCGTGCAGCGAACCGCCATCCTCCAGCTCGTCGCGATCGGGATGGGCGGGATCCCCTCTTTCCTGGTGGGCCTGTGCATCACCGGACTGCTGCTCTCGGTTCCCGAGCCTACGGAAGCGGATTGATTCCGAAAATTCGTAGGATCCAGCTGCCGACGTAGAGGGGGATCAGCCAGAAGAGGGTCCACCCGAAGAGCAGCCATGCGGGGGGCTCGAAGCGGCGGGGGTTGCGGGTGATGAGGCGGATGGCCCCGATGCCCCCGGCGATGTTGATCCAGGCGAGGAGGGCCAGCCCACTGGGGCTGTAGAAGAAGGCCGAGACGAGATCGAGGCGGACGCCGTGGACCCAGGCCCGGGTCATGCCGCACTGGGGACAGGGCTGGCCGGTGGTGAGGATCATCGCGCAGGTGTCGCCGAACTGCTTGCCATTGGGGAAGGCGACCCACTCGGGGCCCATGGGCTGGAAGAAGAGCGATAGGCCATCGGAGACCACGGCGAGCGCGATGAGGACGAGAGGCCACAGCCACCAAGCGGCGTCGCGCGAGGTGACGAGGGCGGCGAATCGATCGAAGCGCTCCATCATGGGTGGGGTCCTAACTCCTCGTGCAGGCCGGCGGTGAAGGGGAGCGCGTCGAGCACCTCGCGCAGACTGGAAGGAATAGGGGAGCGAACGGTGCTCAGCCCCTCGAGCAAGGGGAGCTCGAGGCGGAAGCAGTGCAGCGCGAGTCGGTCCAGGCCCCGCTGCTCGCGCCAGGTGCGGTTGACCCGGGTGTCACCGTGGGAGGAGTCGCCGAGGATGGGATGGCCGGTGCCGGCGAGGTGCCGGCGAATCTGGTGGAAGCGGCCGGTGAGCGGGCGGGCACGGAGCAAGGAGCAACGGGGCTCGGCGGAGCTGCCGAGGACCTCGATATGGGTGGCGGCTTTCTTGAGCTTGTTCTTGACCTTGAGGGGGCGGTCGATGACCGTGTCGTGGAGCGAGTCGGCCTGGCCGCGGACCAGGGCGAGGTACTCCTTTTGCCCGTCACGGAGGGCCTGTTGCAGGTAGGGTACCCCTTCGGAGGACAGACCGAAGAGCAGGCAGCCGCTGGTGGCTCGGTCGAGGCGGTGCACGGCGTACACCCACTGGCCGACCGTGTCGCGCACCCGGCCGAGCATGGCCTCGGTGTCCGAGGAGAGCTTGGTCCGATGCACAAGAATGCCCGCGGGCTTGTCGACGACAACATGGTCGACACCGCGGGCGAGGAGGATTGCGGGCGTCATGGGTCAACAGACCCGGCGGCGCCGATGGAAGGAAGTCCTACCAGTAGATCCAGACCGCGAGGGTAGCAAAAATCGCCTGAAACGTGATCACGGAGCTGGCGACGCCGCCTTCGAAGATCTTGATCGCGTCTTTCTGGATCTGCTGGGTCATGGTGGGGTCCTTCGTGCAATGGGGTCAAGGCGCGTTCACTGCGCTTGTAGAACGCCTATGCACGACCCGTGCCAGGGCTGGATGCCGGGCCATGGGGCTTTGAAGTTCTGCCTTGATTCGTGAATATTGGACCGTTCATTCCCGGAGGGCTTCCGATCGAGGTGGGACATCGATGTCCCAACAGGGCGCGGACTCCCCACCCAGGTGGGACATCTTGATCCCGCTCTTGCGTCGCGCACCGCATCTGGCTTAGCAAGAGTCATGCGTACTCCTCTACTCCTGCTCGCCTTCGCCCTCGTCGCCTGCTCTCCGGCCCAGCGGGAGTGGCGGAAGTCCAAGCGCTCCAACACTTCCGAGGCGTACCGGGCCTTTGCTCTCGCCAACCCCACCGATCCGCACCGCGCCGACGCGCTCGAGCGGGTCGAGCAGCTCGACTGGCAGCGCGCCATCACCCGGGACTCGGCGGACGCCTGGGGCAACTACGTCGCTTTCCACCCGGGCTCCGCTCGCATCGGGGAGGCCCGGTCCAATCTCGAAGGGGCTCGGTGGAGGTCGGCGGTCGAGGAGAACTCCAGGCAGGGCTTCGATCTCTACCTGGGGAGCCATCCCTCCGGTGCTCACGCAGCCGAAGCGCGCACCAAGCTCGATGTCATCGCCTGGGCCGAGGCCGAGCGTGAGGGCACCATCGACAGCTATGGCCGCTACCTGGTCCGCTACCGCTCGGGCTCCCACGCGGGTGAGGCGGCCGAGAAGCGCGAGGAGCTGTACTGGAAGGCCGCGGTCGAGACCGATGGTCCGATGGAGTACAGCATCTACCTCAGCAAGTTCCCCAGCGGGTCCCATGCAGACGAGGCACGCGCGGCGATCGAGGGCTTCCGGTTCTCGGGGGTTGCGGTGCGGGTCGTGGTGAAGTCCACCGTCCGCGGCGACTCCCTCGCCACCTGGCGGTCCAGCCTGCAGAGCTCCCTCGGTCCCCAGCTCACGCGCCAGGGCTTCAAGGTCGCCTGGCTCGATGTGGTGGATGGGCGCGGTCGGGCGGTCGACCCCTTCGCCGACTTGCTGCTCGAGGTCCCCGAGGACCATGCAGCCATGGTGATCGTGCTCGAAGAGAGCCGCGGCCGGGCCTTCGATCCCACGGGGTTTGCGACAGATATCGCGGCGGAGGTGTTCATCGTTCCCCCGGCGCGGATGCGTCCCTTCATCGACAAGTCGCTCAAGGCGAGCACCGGGGCCCGCGTGGTGGTCGAGGACGAGCGCGGGCTGCACATCGACGCACAACAGCAGCTCGGTCGGGTCATCGGAAGCACCAAGCTGGGGCTCAAGTCGTGGAGACGCTGAGCGCCATCGTCGAGGTTGGTTTCACCTGGGACGGGGTACCGATCCCCGCAGAGGAGCGCGTTCGGCTCACCCTCCAGCCCGAGCGCCGCGATCTGGTGGTCGAGGTCGAGGCCCCCTTCCACGGCGACCCCGCGCCGGATTGTGAGCCGGGTCCGACGGACGGATTGTGGGAGTACGAGGTGGTCGAGCTCTTCGTCACCGGCCTCGCGCCCCGGGGCAAGCCCGTGCCCTATCTCGAGGTCGAGCTCGGACCCCATGGCCACCACCTGGTTCTCGATCTGCACGGAATCCGCAACCCCATCCGGTCGGAGATCCCGATCGAGTACCGGGTCCGGCGCCTGGGGGAACGGTGGCATGGCACCGCTCGGATTCCATGGTGGCTGCTCCCGGCCCGGCCCGCGCGGTTCAATACCTACGCGATCCACGGGGTGGGAGAGCAGCGGCGCTACCTTGCGATGACCCCGGTACCAGGACCTGCGCCGGACTTCCATCGACTGGAGAGGTTCTCGCCCTGGCCGATCCGCTGAAGGGGGGGAAGGCGGATGGGGATCGGGTCGTGGCGCAGATCGGGTCTGTCACGCATTGGGGTCATCTCGGACTTGATGTCTTGGAGAGATGATGAGCACGAAGATGACTTTTTGTTTGCTGAGCATGCATACCGTTCCACTTAGCCCGATTCTCAGCGTTGTCCGATCCTTATGGCCAGGTGAAGGGATAGGCCCCTTGAGACAGGGATAATCTCAAGATACCCCATCGCGCCGACAGGGAGAGAGAGATGAA
>Ga0316208_1000503_pt1 | contig 46907 bp, 38 predicted proteins | sample 3monopyrite_MG_FD_204944 | JGI IMG/M metagenome (GOLD analysis project Ga0316208, IMG submission 204944) | Microbial mat bacterial communities from mineral coupon in-situ incubated in ocean water Damariscotta River, Maine, United States -... | ecosystem: Environmental > Aquatic > Marine >... | reverse complement strand
AGGGGCTGGCCCACATCGTGAGTGGTCTGGATAGCCGCCCACAGGCTCCTCTGCGTGAAACAGGCTTTGAACTGACGGCCGCGTCAGAAGTCATGGCGATCCTGTCGCTGGCGACAAGTCTTGCTGACCTGCGAAAACGACTCGGGCGCATCACGGTTGGCTTTACAAGCACTGGAGAACCAGTCGTCGCCGACGATCTGCAATGTGCAGGAGCCATGGCGGCGCTGCTGCGAGACGCGTTGCGACCAAATCTGGTGCAGACCTGCGAACACACTCCCGCATTGGTGCATACCGGACCGTTCGCCAATATTGCTCACGGCAACAGTTCGGTACTGGCAGATCAAATTGCCACGCAACTGGCTGACTATGTCATCACTGAGAGCGGATTCGGGGCGGACTGTGGCGCGGAAAAATTCTTAAATATCAAATGCCGAACCAGCGGACTGCGTCCCAGTGTGGAAGTTCTGGTCTGCACGGTTCGAGCAATCAAGTATCACAGTGGCCAATTTGCAGTCCGTCCCGGTCGACCGTTGCCGGACGAGATGCTGGCCGACAACCCGGACGCATTGCGTGCCGGTGCTTCCAACCTGCAGGCTCATGTCGACGTTATTCAGCGATTCGGCGTGCCAGTGATTGTGGCGATCAATCGATTTCCGTCCGATACCGACAGCGATATCAAACTACTGAAGCGACTGGCCAGCGACATGGGCGTGGAAGCGATCACGATTGATCCCTTTGCGAGTGGAGGTGCCGGAGCCATCGATCTTGCTCGGGCTGTTGTCGAAGCCTGCCATGGTGACTCGCGCTTTGAGTTCCTCTATCCATCGGATCTCCCACTGGAAGAAAAACTGGAAGCCGTGGCGACAGAAGTCTATGGAGCTGACGGAGTCGACATGCCGGCTGGAGTTCGTGGCAAGCTGCAGACGTATACATCGTTGGGCTTCGGAGATTTGCCGGTCTGCGTCGCGAAGACTCAGTATTCGCTCTCGCACGATCCGAAACTGCTGGGACGCCCGAAAGGTTTCCGTCTTCAGCTACGCGACGTACATCTGGCATCAGGAGCTGGTTTTGTTTACGCGATTGCCGGAGAGATTTCGACGATGCCGGGGCTGCCGCGAACTCCAGCGGCGCAACGAATCGACGTTAATGAAGATGGCCAGATCGTTGGGCTCCAAATTCCTTCCAGGACGGTTCCACCCGGTGATCTGATAATCCCTTGAATCACGGCGAAAATATTGAATCCTGGCCCTTCGGTAATATTTCCTTTTGAATCGACGAGTACGACTGTCTCACCGCTGCGGTCGTAGGCCTCGAAGAGGCCACGTGTCAGATCTCCCCAGTGGTAATTCTTCACATGCGGATCAAGGCTTTCCGGTGGTATGCGCTGGACGTTCGAAACGATCAGATGGCAGCCTCGCTCCTGCTGCTCCGGCGTGAAAATCCAAACGAACGGTACAGCAAACGCAAGAAACGTGTTCGTGCAACTGCGTGGATCCCACGAGGCTGGAGCAGGTCTCCCGCGTGTGCAGATCATTTCGACGTAGGCATCCCGAAGCCCGCTCAGACGCACGCACTGCATCAGTACTTCGCGGATGTGATCGCGGTCGGGGAAACGACTTAGTCGCAGAGTTTTGCAGGACCGCTCGAAGCGCGGGATCTTTGCTTCAGAGATGGGAACGTACTCACCGTCTACACATGCCACACCTTCTGCAAATTTCGCTCTGTCTTCAGAAGTATACGTATCCATTGAACTGGTTCCCTAGAATCCTCTGGAACGGTCAGTGACGTCAGGCATCACGCTTCGGAGTGTGATCACCGCAAACCGAGTTCCGAAGCTGCCTTCTCGTTTCAGATTTCAGAAGAAGCGTCCGATTCGGTTGTGCACCCGCGCTGCCGAACGTTGCATTGCCAGAACAGTCCGAGACTCCGGGAAGATTCGCTAACTCGTTGCGGGAGCCTCGCGACCAAGCATTCTCCGCAGAACGATCGGAGCGACCGTGCTGGTAACCGCGCACACAAGGACCATTCCGGTGTAGAGCTCGGGAGGGACGGCTCGTGGGCCGAGTTGTCGGCCCTGGTCCATGACGAGCATGGCGATCTCTGCCCGCGGAACCATGCTGATGGCCAGCAGCCACGCGCTGGCTGCTGTGGTGACTCGTAGCGCCGGAGCCAGTGTGCCGATGACCTTGCCGGTCACGGCCGCGACGATCAGCACAAATCCGGGAACGATCGCTGTCGAGAGGACGTCCACATTGATGTGCAGGCCGATGCCAATGAAGAAGAACGGCGTTAGCAGGTGGTAGACAAAGTCGTATGGAACATCGATGTTCGCCGACTCTTCGTCGCGGCTGAAAATGAGTCCGGCGAAGAACGCTCCCAGCGCCATCGACATTCCCAGCAGACCAGCCAGCGCTGCAATCATGAATCCCACGCCGGCAATCATCAGGATCGCGTCGGGAAGCGGCTCAATTCGCTGGGAAAATCGCGTCATGGGTCGTTCGGCGTACTTCGAAAACAACAGACAGACAACGCCGAAGAACGCGAACTTGAGCAGCACCCAGCCGCCAGTTGTGATCACAGCCTGCAGTGTGGCACCGTTGTCGGATTCGTTGAGAGTCGGAATGACAGCGACCAGGACCGCAATCAGCAGGACGGCAGAAACGTCGTCGAGTTCTGCGACGTCCAGCATCAGCTCACCGTCGTCGGACTGCATACGATTTGTTTCGGTCCACACTGAGACGGGAATTCCGACACTGGTCGCGGTTAAGGCGACGGTCACGTACAGGCACGGGACCAGCGGCAGATGCAACACCCAGTAGCAGGCTGCAAATCCACACAGGCCACTGAAGACAACATTTCCAAACCAGATCAGCCGGGCCCGGCGAAGCTGACGTAACAGACCGTCCAGGTGGCTCTTCATGCCGACCTGAAACAGCAGCGCAACGATTCCAAGTTCGGCCAGCTCGCCCAATCCGATCATGACGTTGGGAGTCAGAATCGGCACGGCGCGATCGATCAATCGCAACCCGATTCCAAAGCCGAGATACCCGAGCAGTGACGGAAGCCCAATCTGATCCAGCTTCCAGCGTGCCAGGATCGACAAGACGACCAGCCCGCCGACCAGCAGGATCAACAGCGGCGTGTCAAACTGTGAGTTCGATGATGCCAGCATGCGCCATTCGCTCGCGGTGGTGCGGAATACCTGACCGGGAGCCTCAGCACATTCCAGACCACATCGTCCGACGCCCGGTCGGAGTCCGGAATTCTGATGCTCTGGGACTGCGACGCCGAATGAGGATCAGCGACAGATTCATCAGTACGAAGAATCGTCAGGATCGGAAAGCCGGTTGCTCCGGCGAGTTGACTCAGCGAACCGAGTAGAGCCAGGCACAACCCCACGACGAAACACAAAGCAGTCGCAGCGGGCGGAGTTCGAGTCGCCGTACAGGAGCGTCCCAGCCGGGCCGGCGAGTCATCCGTCCCGCACGTGCTTGAGCTGTTCGACGGATTCACGAAGCTGCAGGAAGCTCCTGCGAACGTCAACTTGCAAGGGCAATTTGCTGACGACGAAAATTCGTCACAGGTGGCTCCGGAATTTCGTTCATTCTGGCACGCGTGATGCTCTTCACTCTGTTGCGTTGAGACTGTTCTCGGCGTGACGTCAGCCTTTGGACGAAAGGAGCAGAGCAATGGTTACCACCATGACACCCCCTCCGGGAACTCGATCGAAACCGCGTCCGGTGAATCGTCCGGTTGAGACGCGCAAGGTTCCGATCACCGTCAAACCTACTGCCGAAGAACGTGCACAGCTGCGGAGTGATCGCATCTCCGCAGCGTTCGCGCTGCTGTTCATTGTCGCTCTGGTCGCTGCGCTGGTGTGGGCCGCGATGACCGGCGACGCATCGACGACTGACGTAATGTGGGACTACCCGCCGATGTTCTGAGCGGGTGAGTGACGCGGCTTCGCCGACGAAGCCGCGTCGAGGGCTGGAATCGCTGGGTAAGGGCACGAATCCGATACCGGACGGTGCCCTCCCCCGCCCCCCGCCCCCAGCCCCCCCCCGGGTGGAGACAGTCCGACGATCTGCGGGGATCGCTTGACAGAATCGATCCCAGGGGCGGGTCTTTTGTTTCGAGGACCGAAGGGGCAGCGTTATGGCCGCACTCGTTCGAATCGAAGGCATTGGTGAAAAATACGCCGACTGTCTGGCGCAAGCGGGCATTGGCTCGACGATGACGCTGCTTGCTCAGGGCGCGACGCGCACCGGGCGACGGTCTATCGCCCGAATTTCCGGCGTGACCGGTAACCGGGTACTGGCGTGGGTCAACCGTGCTGACCTGTTCCGGATCAAAGGCATCGGCAAAGAATACTCCGAGCTGCTGGAAGCGTCGGGCGTGGACTCGGTGCCCGAACTGGCACTGCGAAATGCTGCCCACCTGCGCGAGAAAATGGCCGAAGTCAACGAAGCCAGATGTCTGGTCCGTCGTCTGCCGAACCTGTCCGAAGTCCGCAGCTGGATCGGGCAGGCGAAAAAGTTGCCTCGCAAAGTCGAACACTGACTCTGCATGGGAGTTGTCGACGCTGAATGTCGAACCCCACTTAAGCGGATCGTTACACAATCGATACAGCAATCAGACATCTCGTTACGGGAGTATGAGCAGATGAATAATCCCACAGAACCTGGCGAGAGCCAGACGCGACCAGGTTTCCGAATCCTGGCCGGTATTCTTGCTGTGCTTTTTTTGCTGATCAGCTTGCCATTGGCTTTGTACCAGGCACTCAGCGACCAGGCGCTCAGCGAAACGTTGCTGGATTGGTTCATGGTTTTGGGTTGTCTTGCTGGAGGCGTTGGTATGGCTGTTGGCGCTAAGACTGGACGGTGGTTTAACAGCCCCGGGTAGCGAGTCGACGTTTGGAAGGGATGTCTCACCGTGTTTCGATGTCAAGAGTTTCATGCATCATCGCCGCCGTCCGCGTCCGGATACCGGGCACCAAAGTGAACAGCGTTTTGGGAGTGGGATCGCCTCGCAGGACGAAGCGTTCTCGTAAGCTTTCGGATGAGCACCGGCAGGGCCGCTGTGAGCAACAGGCCGGCAATCAGCCAGGGATCGAGGAGTCGAGTCGGGCCGTGCTCGGACAGCTCGCGCAGCGTCGGCAGTCGAGTGCCTGCGAAGACGAACACGATGATCCCCGGCAGCAGGCCGATCTGAGTCGTCCACCAGAATGTGCTGGTCGGGACTCGCAATGCTCCCGACACGTAGTTGATCAACGTGAATGGTGCGTGCGCCATTCGTATCTGCAGCAGGTAGAACGGGCCATCACGTTCGAGGTGTCGATTCAAACGGTCGACGTGAGCGGCAAAGCGGGACTCGAGGACGTCGCGGATGAGGTAGCGACTAATGAGGAACTGGGCGAGGGCAGCGAGTGTCAACGCTCCGTCGACCATCAGGACCGCCGGCCACAGGCCGAACAGCCAACCGAAGATTATCGACTTGCCACCGGTTCCCGGAATCAGTGACGCCAGAAAATACACTCCAAAACCGAACAGCCACGAATTCAACGAATTTGCTGCAATGGTTTCGCGAAGTTTCGTCTCGTGATGGACGAGAACCTTCAACGAGGCATGTTCGCGCAGCAGCACAGCGACGGCGGCCAGCAGGGCTATGAACGTCAGTCCGATCAATACTCGTCGGCGATTGGACATGAGTGGTCCGGAATTGTCGGGTAGGAGTTACAGAATTCACGAAGACAAACTTCGCAGCTTTCGTGCCACAGACTGCTGGTCGATACGTGACAGGAACGCACATTGTCGAGCGAGATCGCACAAGTACCGGTGATTTGATCCGCGAGAGCGATTCTGCTCTGGCTGGTACAGACTCTGCACTTGAGAATGCTCGTGGTCACAGTCCTGAAACCGACGGTGGTCTGTTTGCGCGGGAGCGAATTATGAATGGCAGCCGCTCACTGAGAGTTCTCCACATTTCCGATCTCCACTTCGGACCGCCGTTCCGGCCGGCTGTGGGTGAGGCCCTGCTCAACAGAGCCGAACTGCTGGAGCCGGACGTGCTTGTCGTCAGCGGCGACTTCACTCAGCGTGCGAAGCCGGAGCAGTTTGCGGCGGCGGCTGAGTTTCTCAAACGTTTACCGCCGGTCCCGCAGCTTGTCGTGCCTGGCAACCATGACGTGCCGCTGTATCGCGTCTTCGAGAGATTTCTGAATCCTCACGGGCTGTATCGCAAATACATCAGCGAAGAATTGAATCCCATACTGCAGGTCGACGGAGCCGTCATCGTTGGTCTCGACACGTCATCGCCGTACCGCAATATCACGAACGGACGCATTCATCGGTGGCAGCTCGACCTGTGCACGGACGCGCTGCAGCACGCCCCGCCGGACGCGGCACGGATTGTCGTCGCGCATCATCACTTTGCACCGGCACCGGACTACCTCCACGACTGGACGATGCCAAAGGCCCGACGCGCGATCGATCGGTTTGTGGATCTGGGCGTGGAGATGATTCTGGGCGGGCATCTACACCGCGCTTACATCGGCAATTCGCTCGACTTTTTTCCAGGCAGTCATCGCGAACGCGGCATCATCATCGTGCAGTCCGGCACGTCGACATCGCGCCGGGGACGGGGCCGCGAGCGTGAAAAGAATTCCTTCAACCTGATCGAAGTCACAGCTTCCTCGCACAGCGTGACGCACTACGTGTACTTCAACGAGGAGCGCGGATTCACGCCGTTCAGCAGACACATCTTCCCTCGGCCGGGCCGGCAATTTGAGCATGATGTCCTGCGAGCTTCGCACGAAACGGATCCGGCTCAGATGGATTCGTCGAGCGCGCGAGTCTGATGCGGATGGTGGTCTTTCTCCGGTTCGTAATCAGTAAAAAAGGAACAAATCGCAGAGTGCGCTGAGGTTTCGCTGAGGAAACGGAGAGCGGGGTGACACTCTGCGACCTCTGCGTAATGCACGTCTCCGCCCTTTGCGATTAAGTCAGCCTGCGGTCGAGCGTCACGACTTCGAAGCCACGTTGTTCTTCCTGCCGACCGCGAAGCGGTACATCGCGACCAGAACTGTCGCCAGCACGAGCAGCGAGGCCGTTTCAATCAGAATCGGCGAAGCGGACTCGCCGAGCTTCAGTGATGTCCAGCCGAGAAACGCCAGCAGACCGAGCAGCACTCCCATCAGTGACTCACCGGCGATAATGCCGGATGCCAGCAACACGCCGCGTTTCTCTGCCGCGTCCGACGAACGGCCGCGTTTGATCATCCAGTTCAGAATGCCGCCGATCACAATGGGAACAGACAGCTCGGCGGGCAGATAGATTCCCACGGCGACCGGCATCACGTGCAGACGGAAGCGGCTATTTTTCAGTGCGAGCGGAATATCAGCCAGCAGAATCAGCACGGCAAGCCCAACTCCCCAGCCGACCATGTCCCATGGAATGTTGCCGTCCCCAAAGAACCCTTCGGCCAGTGACGCGAACAGGCCAGCCTGCGGAGCGACAAGTTCTTCGCCGCCGATGCCGCCCGTCCCGGCGTTCAATGACCCCTCGTGCAGGATCGTCAACACGGGGGCCATGATGAATGCCGCAACAACGACACCCAGCACCTGAGCGATCTGCTGGCTGCGGGGCGTCGCTCCAACCAGCTGTCCGGTTTTTAAATCGTTGCACACGTCTCCCGCCGTGCAGGCCACGCAACAGACCACGCCTGCCACGCCGAGCATCGCGAGAATTCCGGCTTCTCCTGTGTAGTCCCCGACCCACAGCATCAGACCCGTCAGCAGCACTGCCGAGATCGTCATCCCTGAAACCGGACTGTTCGAGTTTCCGACCAGTCCGACGATATAGCTGGCCACAGCCGTGAAGAAAAACGACAGCACCAGCGCCGCGACCGTCGCCAGAATGGTGATGCCGATCGCCCGGTCGAGCAGCACGAAATAAATGCCGAACACGAGGGCTGCGCAGAAAAGAGCCAGACTCACCATGTAACCGAATTCAAGATTTCGCTCGGCCGGTACTTCGGCGATCTCGGAATCTTCGTTCGCAGCCGACGCTGACGATCGCGCCCGCACGGCTCCGAAGAGTTCGCGGAATGCCGCACTGATTCCGTGTCGCACTTTCCAGATCGCAGACAACCCGCCGACGATCATCGCTCCCACACCGACATAGCGAACTTCGCTCGACCATAACCCGAAAGCGTGATCGACGGCAGACAACTTAGTCGGCCCATCGCTGAGCAATGGAATCAGCACATACCAGCCAATCGCTCCGCCAAGAAACACTTGACTCGCGACCGGCAGGCCGACGATCAGTCCGACTGCAACGAGCGCCGGCGAGACGTCCATACCGAAGTACCACGTGCGTCCGCCGGCTCGAGTCGCGTGTTCGACACTGGACTTCAACAGGCCCAGGTACCCGGCGCAGAATTTGATCACCGCGCCTGCGGCAAGACCTCCGAAGACGAGTTTCGTCCCCATCGCCGCATGTCCGTCTTCGTCGTGCTCGGCGGCGCCGGCCCGCAGTACTTCGGCGCAGGCCACGCCTTCGGGAAACTTGAGATCAGTTGAGTCGACGATGATCGCCTTCCGCATCGGGATCATCATCAGAATGCCCAGTAACCCGCCGGACAAAGCGACGAGTGTCGTTGTCCAGAAATCAAATTCGGACCAGATCCCCGTAATGATCAACGCAGGCATGGTGAAAATAATGCCGGCTGCCAGCGACTCGCCTGCCGATGCGCTGGTTTGAACGATGTTTGCTTCAAGGATCGATCGCCGGTTGAGCAAACCACGCAGCACGCCGGTCGCCAGCACGGCAGCCGGGATTGACGCTGAAACGGTCATTCCAACTCGAAGCCCCAAATATACGTTCGCTGCCCCCATCACGACCGACAGGATCAATCCCGTTGACAGAGACATGACGGTGAGTTCGCGGTTGGTCGGAGCGGTGTGTGATGTCTGAAGTTTCGTCGTCGACATGATTTCTCCGCAACATGGCTGAGCTTCCAGGCAGACGCATGTTCGAGCATGTCGGCCTGATCCTGCAACCGCGAGCTGATAGTGCATGCGACGCCCGAAACGTTCGTGCGATTTCGCACACACTCACCATTAAGTGTGAGGCTGTGGCACATGCGCGGTCACTTTCAGCGGTCTCAACTGAACACCGTGCGAACGGAAGGATCACCTCGCCAGCCACGCCCCAGCCGACAGCAGGCCGCACCCACCCGCGTTGGCCTCAAGCAAGGCGGCACAATCGGCACGGTACATGCTCCTGCCGTCTCCTTCGCAGTGCGGTATTTACCGTTGGTCCCATTTCAGAAGTCTGGCAATCGCGAAGTTCAACAATCGCGGGGAGTTGTGCATGTCGCGATCAGTCATGGTAGATGGCAACGAAGCGGCTGCGTCTGTAGCGCACCGGCTCAACGAGGTCATCGCCATCTACCCAATTACTCCCGCATCGCCGATGGGCGAACTTTCCGATGCGTGGTCGTCAGCCGGTCGCAGAAATATCTTCGGCACCGTGCCGTCCGTTGTCGAAATGCAAAGTGAAGCCGGCGCGGCAGGTACGGTCCATGGGGCGTTACAGACCGGAGCCCTCACCACGACGTTCACTGCGTCTCAGGGCCTGCTGTTGATGATCCCGAACATGTTCAAGATCGCGGGCGAATTGACGCCGACGGTCTTTCATGTGGCCGCGCGTTCGGTCGCCACGCACGCTCTGTCGATTTTTGGAGATCACAGCGACGTCATGGCCGCTCGATCAACCGGCTGGGCCATGTTGTGTGCCGCGTCCGTGCAGGAAGCTCACGACTTCGCTCTGGTCGCGCAGACGGCGACCCTGGAATCACGCATACCGTTTCTGCACTTTTTCGACGGCTTTCGCACGTCGCACGAAATCAACCTGATCGAGGAACTTTCGGACGACGACCTGCAGGCGATGCTGCCGATGGATCTCGTGCAGGCGCATCGCGAACGAGCCCTCAGTCCAGACCGACCGGTGTTGCGAGGATCTGCTCAGAATCCGGACGTATTTTTTCAGGCGCGCGAAGCGGCAAACTCGTTCTACGACGCGACTCCCGATATCGTGCAGCAGCACTTCGACCGCTTTGCGGCACGGACCGGACGACAGTATCACCTGTTCGATTACGTCGGTGCGGAAGACGCCGAGCGTGTGGTCGTAGTGATGGGCTCGGGCATCGGTGCCGTTGAAGAGGCGGTGCAGCAACTGGTGGCGCGTGGCGAGAAAGTCGGACTGGTCAAGGTGCGGTTGTACCGGCCGTTTGACGTGACTCGGTTCCTCGACGCACTGCCGTCAACCGTCCAGAACATCGCCGTGCTGGACCGCACGAAAGAGCCGGGCGCCGTCGGCGAACCGCTGTATCAGGACGTCGTCACCGCACTCGCGGAGGACCACTCAAGACTCAAAGCCAGGCCGCATGTCATCGGCGGTCGCTTCGGACTCTCCTCCAAAGAGTTCACTCCCGCGATGGTGGAGGCCGTCTTTGAGGAACTTATCCGCGAGACGCCAAAGCAGCACTTCACGATTGGAATCGTCGACGATGTCACGCGACTGAGCCTGCCGTGGAACGCAGATTCGTTCCGTGAACCCGCCGATGTTCATCGCGCTGTGTTTTACGGACTCGGCAGTGACGGCACCGTCGGCGCCAACAAGAACTCCGTCAAAATCGTGGGCGAAAACACACCGTTGTTCGCTCAGGGGTACTTTGTTTACGACTCGAAGAAAGCCGGAGCAGTCACAATTTCTCATCTGCGCTTCAGTCCACGGTCGATTAGCTCCACCTATCTGGTCAGCCGGGCGAATTTCGTGGCGTGCCATCAGTTTCAGTTTCTTGAAACGCGCGACGTTCTGGATGTCGCGGAATCCGGCGCGACGTTTCTGCTCAATGCGCCGTACGGGCCGGATGAGGTCTGGTCGCAACTACCGCTGGAGGTGCAGCAACAGATCATCGAAAAGGAACTGAAGTTCTACGTCGTCGATGCGCTGAAGCTGGCACGGGAACTCGGGCTCGGTTTGCGAATCAACACGGTCATGCAGACGTGCTTCTTCGCACTGGCCGGTATTCTGCCGCGCGACGAATCCATCGCTCACATTAAACAGGCCATTCAGAAGACGTACGGTAAACGCGGCGAAGTCGTCGTTCAGAAGAACTGTGACGCCGTCGACAGGGCCATCGCGGCGATGCATCAAATCGAGCTGCCCGACTCTGCGACCTCGGAGACACGCCGTCGTCCGCCCGTCCCGGAAAACTCGCCGGACTTCGTCAAGCGAGTCACCGGCCTGATGCTGGCTGGGCTCGGAGACCGCCTCCCCGTCAGTGCCCTGCCGGTCGACGGCACGTTTCCAACTGGCACAGCCGCATTCGAAAAGCGAGGGATCGCTCACACCATCCCCATCTGGGATCCTGACATCTGTATTCAATGCGGATTGTGCGCGCTGGTGTGTCCTCACGCCGCAATTCGATCGAAGGCTTTTCCGAAAGATTCGGTCAACGGAAACGCTCCTGACAGCTTTCAAACGCTGGTCTGGACCGGGAAGGACTTACCGGATCACAACATGGCGATTCAGGTCGCCCCGGACGATTGCACCGGCTGCGGCGTGTGTGTCGATGTCTGCCCGGCTCGCAGTAAGGAAGTCGCAAAGCACAAAGCGATCAACATGGAGCCGGTGCAGCCGCACCTCGAACGCGAACGGGAGAACTGGGATTTCTTCCTGACGATCCCGGAGCTCGACCGCTCGGCCGTCCGTCACGATCAGCTAAAAGGTTCGCAACTTCTATTGCCGTTGTTCGAATTCTCCGGCGCGTGTGCCGGCTGCGGAGAAACGCCGTACATCAAACTAATGACTCAGTTCTTCGGAGACCGCACGCTCATCGCCAACGCGACAGGCTGCTCGTCCATTTTCGGTGGCAACCTGCCGACGACACCGTACAGCGTTAATCAGGACGGTCGCGGTCCGGCATGGTCGAACTCGCTGTTCGAAGACAACGCCGAATTCGGACTCGGCATGCGACTGGCTGTGACAGCGCAGACCGAACTGGCTCAGACGCAGCTGCGCGAATCAGCTTCACTTGTCGGCGACGAACTGGTAACCGCGCTGCTGGAAGCTGATCAGTCGGACGAAGCGGGCATCGCCTTACAGCGCGAACGAGTGACGGCTTTGCGAGACAAGCTGGCGAGCGACACATCAGAGACGACAAGGCTGCTGCGAGGCACGGCTGAGACGCTGGTGCGACGCAGCGTGTGGATCGTCGGCGGTGACGGCTGGGCCTACGACATCGGGTTCGGCGGGCTGGATCACGTGCTGGCCTCAAGCCACGACGTCAACATTCTGGTGCTTGACACCGAGGTCTACTCAAACACTGGCGGGCAGGCGTCGAAAGCGACGCCGCGCGGGGCGATTGCCAAATTCGCGGCCGGTGGCAAGCAGGCCCGTCGCAAAGATCTGGGCATGATCGCGGTTAATTACGGACACGTTTATGTGGCGCAGGTCGCCATCGGAGCCAACCCGCTGCAGACGATCAAGGCGTTTCAGGAAGCCGAATCTTATCCCGGCCCGTCGTTGATCATCGCGTTCAGCCCATGCATCGCACACGGCATCGACATGTCGAAAATGATGACTCACCAGAAGTCGGCAGTGAACAGCGCCTTCTGGCCACTATTCCGTTTCGACCCGCGGGAAGCCCGCGAAGGCACGCACCCGTTCCACCTCGACAGTCGCAAACCAACCATTTCGTTTCGCGATTATGCGATGCAGGAAGCCCGCTTCGCAGCACTCACTCGTTCAAACCCGAAAGAGGCAAAGCGACTGTTCGATCTGGCTCAACGCGACATCAATGATCAGTGGCATTTCTACGAACAGATGGCCGGAGTTGAACGCGAAATTCCGGCGGTTAGCGGATAACAGTGTTTTAAGAATGTGTGCCACTGGCTTTGCCAGTGTTGTTTCGAATCAACGCTGCGAACAATTCGGCACTGGCAGAGCCAGTGGCACACGACGGTTGACTTCATTGCAGGCACACAACGTTTTGCATCACGAAAGAATCTCATGACAGTCGACCTCGCCACGACCTACCTGGGCCTGAAACTTAAGTCACCAATTGTCGCGGCGGCCTGCCCGACCAATTCCGGTTTGCCAATGCTTCGTCGCCTCGAAGAAGCTGGATGTGGGGCCGCCGTTCTTCCGTCGCTGTTTGAAGAGCAGATCGAGCACGAGGAAGCAGCGTTTGGTTCGCTGCACGAATTCGGCTCCGACTCGTTTGCCGAAGCGGCGAGCTACTTCCCAGAACTCGATTCCTACAACACCGGACCGGAGGACTATCTGCGTCTGGTGGAACTCGCATCGCGGCAGGTGTCGATGCCGATCATCGGCAGCTTGAACGGCGTCACGTCCGGCGGCTGGACCCGGTACGCCAAATTGATCGAAGAAGCCGGAGCCGCAGCTCTGGAATTGAATATGTACTACCTGCCGACGGATCCCGATGTAGACGCTGTACAGGTCGAGGCCAATTATCTGGAACTTGTGAATGAGGTCAGCTCTTCAATTTCGATCCCGCTGGCGGTGAAGATTGGTCCGTTCTTCAGTGCACCTGCGAACTTCGCGAAGAAGCTGGTTGAAGCCGGTGCCGACGGTCTGGTGCTGTTCAACCGGTTCATGCAGCCGGACATCGACCTGGACACGATGCAGGTTGATCCGCAACTTGTGTTGAGCACCAGCGTGGAGATGCGTCTGCCGCTCCGCTGGATCGCCATTCTGCACGGCCGAGTGAATGCGTCACTGGCGGCGACGTCGGGCATCCACACGGCGTCCGATGTGATGAAGCTGCTACTGGCCGGAGCCGACGTGACCATGCTGGCAGCCGCCATTCTGAAGAACGGGCCGCAGCACGTGGCAACCATGCTGGATCAATTGCGGGACCTACTCAGCGAGCACGGCTACACAGCCGTCTCACAACTCAAGGGCAGCATGAGTCACCGTCACTGCCCGAATCCCGCCGAATTCGAACGCTCCAACTACATGAAGGCCGTGACGTCCTTTACCAGCGATCTGATCTGACATCGCGTTTACAGTGGCGTTTCTCGCACTCCAACTTCTTCGTCAGACAGGTAACGCTCGCCATGCCCACACTCCAGACCGACGTCATAACCGATGGAGCGGACGAATCTCCAGTTCAAGAATCGTCCGCGCAGATGGCTGAGGAACTCAATCCGTACTTGATCGCGCGGCAGCAGTTCGATCGGGCAGCGGCGCTGATTCCAGATCTCAAACGCGGGCTGATTGAGTTTCTGAAGACGCCGGATCGGGCCATCTGTGTCAGCTTTCCTGTGGAGATGGACGACGGTTCGGTCGAGAACTTCACAGGCTATCGCGTGCTGCATAATCGGGTCCGCGGTCCGGGCAAAGGCGGCATTCGCTATCACCCGGACGTGACCGAAGACGAAGTTCGAGCGCTCGCCGGATGGATGACGTGGAAGTGTGCCCTGCTGGATGTCCCGTTCGGCGGTGCCAAGGGCGGAATCGTCTGCGACACCAAGAAACTCAGTGAGACCGAGTTGAGGCGCATTACGCGGCGATTCATCGCAGACCTCGGCGACAATATCGGGCCGCAGACCGACATTCCGGCTCCGGATGTTTACACCAATTCACAGACTATGGCGTGGATTTACGACACTTACCAGACGATGCATCCGGGCGCCAACAACCTGCCGGTCGTGACTGGCAAGCCGATCGATGTCGGCGGTTCGCTCGGTCGAAACGAGGCGACGGCGCGAGGATGTCTCAACGCGACTGAACGCCTTCTCGAACGCGGCATCGTCCCGGACCTGACGACGCTGAACGATGCTCGTATCGCGATTCAGGGATTCGGAAACGCCGGCTCTGTGGCCGCCCGTCTGTTTGCCGACGCCGGGGCTCGGATTATCGCCGTCAGCGACTCGCAAATCAGGTACAAAGGCACTTCCGGGTACCGACTGTGGCGGCCTTCTTTACGATGCCGTCGCCGCTTGTACACCGCGTCTTCGGTTTGAATCTTCGCTGAATCACGCAGCATGACATCTGCCAGTGCAACGGTCGGCTTTGTTGCATAGATCAGCGCATCGAAACCGTCTTTAACGAACTTCGGGATAAGGTCGATGTGGGCGTGTGTGATCAGAAGAGCGTCAAACGACGTCGAATCAATCGCACATTGCTCCCAGTTGCGTTCCAGAAACTTCCGTTCCTGCACAAGCCCGCAGTCGATGCATCACCCGTTAGCCGTTTGCTTCGAGGCAATATCTCGAACCTGTGACCTGCCTGTTCGCTCCGAGAAAAGTGAGCTTCATGATGGCTACCTATCGTTGATCCAGTGACACCGTCCTTCTCGCCTTCACACAAGACTTTCGACGGCAACACCTGCACCACTCACACGTCGCAATGCGTATGCCATCGCACGCTGTGAGACTCTGATGATGCGAAAAGCTCAATTGCTTTTCGGTTGTTGACAGCCGCCGCGGCACCTGGACCGAGTCGCACAGAGCGCGCGGACTATCACACGTTTCTCCCGCCAAAAAATAGTCTTCGATTAATCCCTGCGCATGGCATGCCCCTTGCTAAGTCTGTTTTCGGTTCTTCAGACAGAAGCTTCAGGAGCAACAGACATGCAACGCTTTCGCAAAATTCTAGTTGGCGTCGACCTCTGCGACGGCAGCCGTCCAATGAACAGAGAGCTGTCAGCAAGCGCGCGATCAGCCGTCGACAAAGCGATCTGGGTCGCCGGGCACACTTCAGCAGAAGTGACGTTTCTTTCGTCGCTGATGCCATGCCTCGACCTCACCCCGTCCATGTGGAAGATGCGGGAGATGCAGGACTACCAGGCGATGATCGACGGAATGCACGAAAATGCTCGCCAGCAAATGACCGCGCTGGTTGACGAGGCCGCTGCTACAGGAATCAAAGCAAACGAATTGCGGACTGCTGGCAAGCCGTGGCAGGAACTACTCCGCGAAGCCGTCACAAACGACTACGACCTGATGATCGTCGGCAGCCATCAGCAACACGCCCTCGGCAAACTTCTACTTGGCAATACTGGCCGACGACTGATCCGTAAAAGTCCCTGCCCGGTATGGGTCACCTCGTCAGTTGAGGACGGCCAGGTGCGCCGGATTCTCGTGCCAACCGATTTCTCGGAAACAGCCGACGAGGCGATCAAACTCGCGCACACGCTGGCTCAGCAACTCGAAGCCGATCTGCATGTCCTGCACGCGGTCGAGTACCACTTCGAACCACAGATGCGGGATCTGATCGTCTCACTCGACGAAGTGGAAGAATACCGATCGCGATTGCAGTCGGACTCTGAACGTCAACTTAACGAAGCTGTTTCCCGGTGTGGTCTTGATGATGCAATCGCTCTTGATCATCGACACATCGCGAAAGGAACGCCCGATGCAGCGATTCGAGCGGCGGTGGATGAACTTGCGGTCGATCTGGTCGTGATGAACACGGTGGGCCGATCTGGGCTGAAGGGACTGCTGGTTGGCAACACTGCCGAGCAAGTGCTCAATCACCTGACCTGCTCGATCCTTGCCATCAAGCCCGACGGATTCCAATGCCCTATCGAGTTCCCGACAGAGCCTGCTGCTCAGGACGCCTCAACGGAATGAGATTGTCGGCGTTTAAGAACTTCGAAGCCGCTGACGATGTCGAGCAGTTCTTCGGTGATCGATGTCTGACGGGACTGGTGAAATTCGGAACGGAGTTCGGCCAGACGCTCGGTGATGTTGCGTTCGGCGGTCTGCATGGACTGAATGCGGGCAGCGTTCTCACTCGACAATGATTCGGTACACGCTCGAAACAACGAAACGAACAGATATTCGCGGAGGAGCGACGACAGAAGCTCTGAACGAGGCACCGTATGCAGCGGCAGCGAGCGCGACTGGCGAAGTGAATTCCAATGACCCGCGAACTTCCGAAGATCGACAGGTAATACTCCCGTGCGGTGAGGCTCGGTTGTTGTCGCAGTCGTTCTCAGAGAGAAATACAAAACGACTCGCCCGGCACGATTCGAACGGCGAAGTCGATCAATTTCGTTCAGTAGATCCTGCACACATTCGGTTACAGCGGCCGCAGAGCCGGCGCCCGGTAATGTCGTTTGAACATCAAACCCGGCTTCCTCAAGGAGTCCCGCACACCGATGTCCGACGGCGATGATTGCGGGAGTCACCTGCGCATTCGAAAGTCCTTCAATTCCGTCGCTCGACTTCAGCTGTGAGAAGTGATCAGCAACGTACGTCACAATCTGCTGATTGAACTGCCCGCACATTCCCTGGTCAGAACCAAAGACGACTGCCAATTCCCGGTCCGACTCCGTATGCCCAATCTCATCGTTAGACGAATCCGCCATGCTCGATTCCCAAAGTAGCATCCGCAGTCCGTCCTCGACGTTTCGCCGGTAGTCTCGCAGCGACTCAACAGCCTCCTCGTACTGACGGATGCTGACTGCGGCGAGAGTCTTCATCGTGCGTACGACCGAAGCCAGATCTTCAGCGCTGCGAATGTGCCGATTCAGCAGATCGAGTGTAGTCGTCATCCGCCAGCCTCCGCATCACCAGCGTTAAAGGCACCGACCGCAGTTCTGATGACGTCTTCGATCAGAGTTCGGTCATCGTCAGACAGGCGTTTACCAGCCGCGATCGTTTCGCACAGAGCTGGTGACTCGTGCCGCACGGCTGTCTGAGCCACGGTTTCGGCTGTGCCAATAGCATCGATCGGGACAGCATCGAATAGCCCGCTGCTGACTGCCAGAAGCGAAACAAGCTGCTCCGGAACCGGCAAAGTCTCCCACTGTGGCTGTTTCAAAACCTCTCTGACACGTTTTCCGCGGTCGAGAGCCAACCTCGTTTCTTCATCCAGTCGGCTGCTGAATCGCGAGAACGTTTCCAGTTCCTCGAACTGCGAATAGGCCAAACGCAAACTGCCACTGACTGTTCGATAGGCAGGGAATTGTGCCTTTCCACCAACGCGCGAAACCGATCTCCCAACATCGACTGCCGGCAGCACTCCTTTCTGGAAGAGGTGCGGCGACAGATAAACCTGCCCGTCTGTGATCGAAATCAAGTTCGTCGGAATGTATGCCGAGACGTTCTGAGCTTCCGTCGCCGCAATCGGTAGCGCGGTCAGTGAGCCGCCACCAAATTCATCGCGAAGATGAGTCGCTCTCTCCAGTAGACGGGAATGCAAATAGAAAATGTCTCCCGGAAATGCCTCGCGACCCGGCGGACGATGCAGCAACAACGACAACTCGCGGTACGCCCTCGCGTGTTTTGTGAGATCGTCATAAACGATCAGCACGTCGCGGCCTTGCTCCATGAACCACTCTCCAATCGACGTCGCGGCGAACGGAGCGATGAACTGTAATCCCGGCGGCGAATCGGCCCCCGCCACAACAGCCACGCTATAGTCAAACGCGTCGCGTTGGCGAAGTTCTTCGATGATTCTTGCATTAGCGCTGCTTTGCTGCCCGATCGAACAGTAGATGCAGACGACATTGTGCGACCGCTGATTGACGATCGCGTCGAGGGCGATCGCCGTCTTTCCCGTCTGACGATCGCCAAGAATCAGCTCACGCTGCCCACGTCCAATCGGAATCAAAGCGTCGATAACTTTGACGCCTGTCTGTAGCGGCACGGTCACCGGCGCTCGCTGCATGATCGGCCGAGCGTCACGTTCACACGGCAATCTCTGCACAGCGTTCACCGGTCCGCGTTCATCCAATGGTCGACCCAGCGGATCGACCACGCGACCTAGCAATTCTTTACCAACGGGTACATCAAGCACGCGTCCGGTGCGACGAGCGTCCGCTCCAGCACACAGCTTTGCGGCTTTGTCGAACAGGATGACACCGACTTCGTCCTGATCCAAATTGAACGCCATGCCAAACTGGTCGTGTGGGAACCTCACCAACTCTTCAGAACCCAATTGCGGAAGCCCGGTTAGACGGATGACTCCGCGAGATACCGAAGTCACCGTGCCCACCTCGATCGGTTCGAGCGAATTCACGTGAGCACGCAGTCGCGAAAGACTGGCATCGACCTTTCTGTTGAGTGCTTCATTGTCAGGTATCAACTCGCCAATGAGTTGTCCGGATTCAGGTCGCATGACTTACCTCTGGACTGGGCGAAACTCCAACTGGCAACGTGAGCGTTGCATCCAGAACTCGACTGAAATCGGCTACGAGATAGTCCAGCGATTCACACACGTTCCAGGATACTTCGTGGTCGCGGGTGCGAATTTCGACGCCGCAAATCAAAGACTCGTCGACGCGATACTGAATCCCGTCAGACGGGTGCCCAATCTGCACGAGCGCCTCGCTTAGTATTCCCTGCTGACTCGGTGACAGCTCGAACGCTGACCGAACCGTCGCCAACTCAACGGGCTCTCCCGCTGGTTGATCAACTGAGACATCGCTCTCAGTTTCCAGGAGTCTTCGGACAAATGCGTCAACGAAGAAATCCTGTGCATCTCTGTCAGCAAGACATGAAAGAATCCCCTCGGCCAGTTGCAAACTATGCTGCCGATACTGAGAAAGCAGATTGTCTTTGAGCTGGCCCCGCTCGCGGTCAATTGCCTCGAACCAGCCGGCTCGTGATTCCTCGGTTTCTACTCGAGCTTCGGCAAGACGTTCGCTCTTCCATCGCTCGCATTCTTCAGCCGCTTCTGCCAGAAGTTGCTGCTTCGCATGAACAAGTTCCTGAGTTCTCGCTTCGAAGTCATCACGAGCAAAGTCGACCGCTTTCTGTTGTTCTTCCACCTGTTCAAAGCGGAACGCGATCTCAGTCTCCCGATCGTCGATGGCCTTTAGAATCGGTCCGTAGAGAAACCGTTTCAGTAAAGCGAGCAGGATCAGGAAGTTGATGATCTGCGCAGCGAATGTGAACCAGTCAATTTTCATGGGACAGTTATCAAGATCAGAAGTAACGGTGTTGCAATTTTCAAAAGCTACTGACTGACTGCGGCATCCCAGAACGGGTTGGCAAAGATCAGAATCATGGCGACGACAAAACAGTAAATCGCCGTTGATTCGACCATCGCCATTCCAACGAACAACGTGCGGGTGATCGTGTTGGCCTCGTCCGGCTGCTGCGCGATGGCCTGTAAAGCCTGAGCCAACGCGCGGGCTTCACCGAGAGCTGGGCCTATCGACCCAACACTGATCGAGAACGCGGCGCCGAGAATCGAAGCAACGGCAATGATGGCGGAATCGGTCATGTCTGAGCCTTGTGTGATTCTTGAACCTGAGTGGCCGAGGCGATGTAGACCATTGCTAAGATGGCAAAGATCCACGCCTGAATGGTGCCGGTCAGCAGTCCAAATAACTGCATGACCACTGGGACAAACAATGGGGCAAACGCGAGCAACATTGCCCCGATCATGGCGCCGCTCATCATGTTTCCATACAACCGGACAGCGAGGGCCAGCGTTCGTGATAACTCCCCAATCACGTTAAACGGAAGCATGAAGATGGACGGCTGAAGGTACTGCTGGATGTATTGCCGGACGCCCAACCTCGAGACTCCGTAAAGGGGGACGGCTGCAAAGACACACGTCGCCAATGCTGCCGCCGTGGAAAGCGAGGCCGTCGGCGAGACGTAACCGGGAACGATGCTCAGCAGGTTCGCCGAAGCGATAAACAGGAATAGCGTCCCGATGAAGGGCAAATACGGCCCCGGCTCCTGACGACTGACATCTTGAATCTGACTTCGCAGAGTCGTCACGATGACTTCCAGGACAAGCTGCCGCCGCGATGGTTTCCTCGAGGCGGAAGGCGAGCGAGTGATCAGCCACGACAGAAGCACCAGCAGCAACATCACGACCCACGTCCAGAGAATCGTCGCGTTCAACAGGATCGGCCCCCATTGCCACAGCGGCTGATCAGGATGAAGTGCCGCACTACCCATTACGACGCTCCTGCCGATCCGATTCGTACCTGGTGAATGAACCACTGCCGCACGGCGAGGATTCCACACCCACTGGCGATCAGAGCTTCGGCTCCGAACTGAGCGACCAGGAACATCCCGAAACCCAGCACTCCCATTCGTCCGACGAGGCTCAATAACACAAGCATTCCAGGATGCGGACTCGCAACCAGTCGCTGCGTCGTCAACCACAGGCCACCGAAAAAGACTGCCCCCAGGACGATGCCGGCAGTACACCCGATCGTCAGATGAAGCAACAATGGCGGCAGTTCACTCATGGTGTGCGTTTCCGTTTTTCGATTGTCTGTTCTTTGTCAGGTTCGTTCTGTTCAACAGACTCCCGACGAATCCACGTCCAGGCGTTCAGGCAGCCAACTCCCAAACCAGCAACCATCAGCATCAACGTCCAGGACCGCTCGGTGTCGACCCGCGAATCAATCCACAATCCGACGGCGATTCCCAACACCATTGGTACGGCGACTGACCAACCGATGACGCCGAACATTCCAAGCCCGAACCACACTGATTGATTTTCCGTTCGTCGGGCTCGTAATCGCCGTTGCTCCTTACTCCGAACAATCTGTTCCAGGTCAGAGCGAGTTTCGTGCCGGTCCGGCGACGTTGACGGATCGAATTCGGAATTCAGATCGTCAGACATGGGGAACCTCATCAAGTTCCAGGAAGCGGCGCATGAAATCAGCTTCGAGTCGAGCCATGACTGTCTGCGCGACACGTTCCCGCTCGTTGAGATTCTGAAAATCTTCCTGCACGAGACGCTGCAACTCGCCGAGTTGTTCGCTTTGGCTGGCGCGGCGAGTCGACACCAGCACCTTGGATCCGGACTTTGTCAGCACACCTTCACTGACTGCGACAAACGATTCGGTTCCGACGGCATCCACATACGCGATAATCCCCGGCACTAATGACGTCACGAAATCGCGATGCTTCGGTAGCAGGCAGAATGAACCGTCGACGCCCTCGGCAACGACCTTCGTCACAGATTCATCGAGCAACACAGTCGCAGGCAGAAGAATCCTCAGTTGCATCGCCGTACTCCTGATTCTTCATCGTTTCGCAGTTTCGGGCTCTGCTTCGTCAACGCTGCCAATCATGTACAGCGAGCGTTCCGGTCGCGTGTTGAACTCGTCATTGAGAATTCTTTCGCAGCCGGAAATGACATCAGTCAGCGGCACCGATCGACCGGTCATCCCTGTGAATTGCTCGGTACTGAAGAATGGTTGCGTCAGAAAACGCTCTAAACGCCGAGATCGGCTGACTACTCGACGGTCATCTCGCGACAATTCTTCGAGGCCAAGCATCGCGATGATGTCTTTCAGCTCTTCGTACTGGGCCAGCGTCTGCCGAACTTTCTGAGCGACGGCGTAGTGCTTCGGTCCGACGATTGACGGCAACAGCATATTGGAACTTGACTGCAACGGATCAATCGCTGGGTAAAGTCCCTCGGACGCCCGTTTTCGGGACAAGACAATCGAAGCGGACAGGTGCGCGAAGGTGTGTACTGCTGCCGGGTCAGTAAAGTCATCAGCCGGCACGTACACGGCCTGCACTGAGGTGATTGCTCCGGAGCGTGTCGTGCAGATGCGTTCTTCCAGTTCGGCGATATCCGAAGCAAGCGTGGGCTGATAACCAACTCGCGACGGTAGTTCGCCCATCAGCCCCGACACCTCAGTGCCGGCCTGTACGAACCGGAAAATGTTGTCGATCAGCAAGAGCACGTCCTGCTGCAGGTCGTCGCGAAAATACTCCGCCATTGTCAGTGCCGTGTGGCCCACTCGAAAGCGTGCTCCGGGCGGCTCATTCATCTGACTGAAAACCAGCACCGTCTTGTCGAGAACCCCGGTCTGTTGCATCTCGCGGTGCAACTCTTCTGCTTCCCGGCAACGCTCTCCAATGCCGCAGAACAGACTGACCCCATGATGATGACCGAAGACGTTGTGAATCAGCTCCGTAATCAGGACTGTTTTCCCAACACCCGCACCACCAAACAACCCGGCCTTGCCACCACGCTCCAACGGAGCCAGCAGATCGATCGCTTTGATTCCTGTTTCGAAGATTTCGGACCGAGTCGAACGTTCAGCGATTGATGGTGCAACTCGATGAACGCTTCGAGTGGTCGTTTCGTCGTTTGCCAGTGTCGGCCCGAAGTCGATCGGCTCGCCAAAGACATTCAGCATTCGGCCGAGGAGCGATTTACCGACAGGCACATGTAACGGGCCGCCGGACGCAATAACTCTGTCGCCACGCGCCAGTCCACGAGTTGGCGTCAAGGCGATTCCACGCACGGTCGACTGATCGGGTTGGCTGATGACCTCAATTCGAATCTCACCAGACTCGCTGCTGAGCATCTCGTGGATGCCAGGCAGATGATTGTCAAACACGACGTCGACGACGCTTCCACGCACACTGACGACACGGCCGGTAGCTGTGCCGGCCCGTGCCTTAACCGCGATCGTTGCCATGGGTCAGCCTTCGGCAACGAGCTGGACGAAGTCGAATGCTGAAATAACTCCTTGCAGACGTTGGTCATCATTAACAACAAAGACTCGATGAATACCATGCTCCACCATCGTCTGTGCGACACCGATGACGGGCATTGCCGGGCCCACCGTCAGCGGGTCACGTGTCATCGCGTCTGAAACCGGAACAAGGTCGTATTCTCCCAGCATTTCGTGAGAGAAAATCGACTCTTCCCACTTCTGCGTTTCCGGATTGAACCAATTTTCCGTACGCGCGATCTCTCCTTCCATCGCTTCCTGATCTGCCTCAATGAATGAGACAACGTCGGATGTCGAAATCACACCGACACATCGATTTTGTTCGTCGACGACCGGGACGCCACTGACGTGATGCTCCGTCATGATCTGCATCGCGTCCTGAATCGAATCATTCGCTTCGACGCTGACGATTCCTCGACTCATCAAATCGGACGCCGTTCTTGCTGTCGCCAGTTTACTGGACATGAGAATTCTCCCTGTGAGTTGAGTGCCGCGAATTTCGTCGCCAAACGCAGGATTCACGGCATGACAAAGTGATGTTGATCGGGCCGGACCACCAGAACCGGATGCTTTGCTTTGCGGACGACTTTTTCAGCGACACTCCCCATCAACGTGTGCTGGACGGGACCATGTCCGTGAGTCCCCAGCACAATCATGTCGCAATTTTCCGCTTTCGCGTATTCAATGATCTCCAGCCAGGCGCCTCCCTGCTTGATCACTGCCGTCACTTCCACACCTTCGCAAGTGTGACGGTTCAACAAGGCATCGAGCTTTTCCTTAATGGTGCGTTCGAATTCGTCGCGCCACTCCTGCCCCGTCGTCGGTGCGTAGACGATCGGGTCATGCACAACGTGCAACGCCACGACTTCGGCTTCGAACACGCGAGCCAGGGACATCGCATAGTCGAACGCTTTGTCCGACGTTTCGCTGAAGTCCACGGCGGCGAGTATTCGCTTGATGCTGAGTGACACGACGTAGCTCCTGCGTCTGAGAAGGTTGAATCTGCTTTGGTGCTCAAAGCAAGTGGTGTGCCGAGAGGTTGCCGGACGAAGCTAACAGCTTGTTCAATTGCAGAACTGGCCGAGGCCGCACACTCCACCTGACGAGCGCGCCCATTCGCACGTTCTGTAGCTTCTCGCTGCGCGCGGCGTCCCGCAGAAGTCATCTGATCGCCGCAGTGCGATGATCGGCACAGAATGCGCCTGGAGTTGCACGGCGTCGGGAGCGATCACTCTCAGGCACCGTTCGACTCGCTGACTTGGAACAAGGAACATCTCATGGACGCAATGTTGCCTGCCGACATGCCCAAAAAGGCACAATGACGTCGGTGTCAATAAAGCCGGGATGAACGCTTCTGGAATGTTCGTCCTTGCTGTTCTGGCGGGGGCCTTCATTTCTTTCGGAGCCGTCTTCGCGACGACGGTTGCAGCCGGCTCCGCAGGCTCAGTTCCATTCGGTATTCAAAGACTGCTTGTCGGCACAGTATTCCCCTGTTCCTGACTTCTGCCTCAGGGTTTATTCTCAGGAGAGGGACTCCACGCCGCGGCGGGCCACAACGCAGCGGCCTTCGATCATCGCGTGCAGGGCGTGATGGCCGGACTGAAGCTGCTCGCGGACACACTGGTCCGCTTCGTCTGGAGTCTTAAAGTGGTCGACGAAATGCCAATCGCAGACCGGTCCAAAATGCTGCTCGATCTGCACCGACGACGGCGGTTTCATGCGATCAGCGGGCTGGTTCATCGCGACACTTCCACAACTGCCTGCGGTGAGTGAGGCTTCAGCCGAAATGCCCCGGTAAACCGATCTTTGTGTTTCAGCAGAAACTTCTGCAGCTCCTTCGTCGAGGCCGTGATCAGCGTGCGGTTGTTGTGCGTCGAGTGCGACAGGGCATCTGGATGATCGGCGAGGTGCTCCTTCAGCCAGTTGAGATCAATTGAAACCAGTTCCAGCGACGGGTTCGTCTGCTTCACCATGTAGACAGTGTGAATTGGCAGCAGGTGGTACTTGTAGAAGGCGGTGGCATCGATCTTTTCCTGCCTGGGAAACAGGTCCAGAAACAGAGTGTCGTCAACACGGCACACGTGTGCGACAAAACGCCCGGACTGTCCGTGTTTATCGGTGAAGACGAGGTCATACGACCTCTCGTCCCGCTTCGTGAAGTCCCAGGTTTGCGGCGAATTCTCAAGCTTCCAGAAACCGACGATCTCCGGCTCGAACACAAGATCCTCATCGGTGTAGACGCTGTGCAGCGAGGGAAGGCAACCGGCGATCAGCAGCAGCGAAGCAATAGTGACTGGACGAACAAGGGACATGGCAAGACCTCCGGAATGTGCGGATTGAGCTGCCATTCCTCTTCCGCGAATTTCGGACCGAACGGCGACCGAAGCCCGCTTTCGGCACGCGATTCTCTGGGTCAGAGAGGAAAGTAGCGATGCAAAAGGGCAACGCTGCTCCAGGAGCATCACTATGAAGAACTGAACGAATTACCGGACGGCACTTGAACTAAATCTGAATACCACGGCGATGAAGAACCAGTTGCTCCGTCATCGTCCCAGCGAATGTAGACGTTGATATCCTCACTGCCCGTCTGGGTAACCGTCCCGGCGACCGAGATTGAGTTGCCTTCATCCACATTCGAAGGCGGAGGCGACGTAATATTCAGCACGGGCGTACTTGCGAGCAGGGTACGGTCCTCGAAGACCTCAACGGGAGCACTGATTTCGTGCCGTTGCCTGCTGAGTCCACGTCGTCGTGACCGTCTTCCTCTATTTGAGTTGATACGGTCGGCAAAATTTCCCAGCCAGTTTCCGAAGACCATGGCCCTGACCCTTTACTTTCAAAAACAGATGCAGTGATTCGAATGCAAGTGGACATCATGTAATTGAGGATTTGACGGCAGTATACCCATGAACGGAAAAGCCGGTTCGAAACGAATTCAAGTTGATTCTGACAAAATATCCAGAGACTCTAAATCTCTTAGATTGTGCCTGAATCACACTTGACGTCTGAAGACTCGACTGAATCAAACGCCGACACGGCAACGAAACATCAAGACTCTGGGTACGCAAGAATTAGGAATGGTTTATGCAACGGGCCGAGCAGAAAGCGCAGCTAATCAATCGAGGAATAGCGGACTACAAAGCTGGTCGTTTCGACGCTGCCGACGAACTGTTCCGTCGCGTGCTGATCAACGATCCGAATTCAGGAGACGCCCATCACCTGCTCGGCGTCATAGCGATGGAGCGAAAACGACGCGAAATGGCGTTTGAGCACCTGCTCAGAGCTGTCGAGCTCAACCCGAATGCCGTTGCGTATCAGAATTCACTCGGCGTGGCCTACGTTCGTAATGGGCATTTTGCCGCCGCGATTCACCATTTCTGGCAGGCTATTGCTGGTCAGTCAGACTATTTCGATGCGATGAAGAATCTGGTCATCGCGTTGCAGGACATCGGTCAGTTTCAGGAGGTGATTCGTGTTGCAGATCGAGCTCTAAAGCTAAATCCCGAATCTGGCGAGATCATCTTCAACCGAGCCCGGGCTCTCCATTCACTTGACCGTCTTGATGAAGCAATGGAAGGCTATGACAATGTATTGAAGTATATACCCGATCATATATAGACATTGACCGAAATTGGATTTGGCTGGCTCGACCGGGATGAACCCGAGCAGACGCTCTCCTACTTTGAGCGAGCTGTCGAACTGGGGCCAACAAACGTACGAGGACTGGATGGTCTCGGCCACGTCTACGAATTGTAGGGCGACACAGATAAAGCAATTGCCACGTGGGAACGAGCTGTCGAACTCAACCCGGATGCTCCTCCGATTCTCACAAGCCTTGGCGTCACTTGCGTTCAAGTCGGACGAATTGATGAAGGAAGAATACGACTCGAACGAGCCCTTGAAGTATCGCCTCAAAACGCGGAAGCATTCCTCGCTCTCAGCCAGTCTGCAAAGATCAAAGAAGATGACCCACTGATCGTTAAACTGGAATCACTCATCACCCGTGACGCGATTCCACCGGAGTCACGATCAAAGATGCACTTCGCTCTCGGAAAGTCTTACGAAGACACTGGTCGGCATGAGGATGCCTTTCACCAATACAAACTCGGAAACCAACTAAAGCGGCAGCTACTCCACCACGAACCCGATCAGCTCCGCGTTGAGATCAACTCACTGATCGAATACTTCACGAAAGATCGATTCGAAGCCTTCGGAAATCGCTTTGCCGATGAATCACGAACCCCCATCTTCGTGGTTGGCGTACCACGGTCAGGAACAACACTGGTCGAACAAATTATCGCGAGCCATCCCGACGTACATGGTGCCGGCGAGCTTCCCTTCGTCGAGCGAATGTTCCGGCGAATGCCAGCAAGAGTGAAACCTCGCACGGCGTTTCCGCACTGTCTTGATCTTCTGCCGACCGACGCCGGAAAGAAACTCGCGACCGAACACATTGCTCGGCTCCGCGAGATGGCTTCGGATGCGAAGCACGTCGTCGATAAGATGCCAAAGAATCTCGTCCACGTTGGGCTGATCAAGCTCCTTTGGCCAAACGCCAAAATCGTTCACTGCGTTCGCGACTATCGTGACATCGCGATGTCGTGCTACTTCCGGTACTTCGCCGAACGTCAGCCGTTCAGTTGGGAGCTGTCCGAGCTTGGCGACTATTGCCGACACCACGCCGAACTCTGCAAGCACCGGCACAAGGTGCTCGGCACAAAGATTTATGCCAGCCGCTATGAAGAACTGACAAGCAATCAGGAACAGAAGACTCGTGAACTGATCGACTACCTTGAGCTTCCGTGGTCAGACCGTTGTCTCCAATTCCACGAAACCGACCGCCGCATCAAAACGAATCCACTACAAGTCAGAAAGCCGATTTACCAAACCTCAGTCGCAAAATGGAAATGCTATGAACGGTGGATCGACGAGTTTCTGCAAGCCCTCGGCAATGAACACGATCTCAGCCACCTTTAGACAAATATCGCCATCGCTTCCCAGGCATCAGTCGTCACTGATGGGGAAACGGCGGATTTGCTTCTTCGAGTCGGCTACTGACTGAGCGTCGAAAAAGAATTTGGCCTGATGAGCGTCTGGGGGAGGCATGGGTGCAGACGTTACCGCGCGAGCAATCGCCGTCGCCCTCTACTTCCGTTACGGAAATTGGGATCAGAAGGGAATCTGATCGTTGGCCCAAACTCGTCCGTCAGGCAAGCACGCCTTCAACAATTTCTCCGTGAATATCCGTCAGGCGGAAATCACGCCCCTGATAGCGATGGGTCAGTCGGGTGTGGTCGACGCCGAGCAGGTGCATGATCGAGGCGTTCAGATCGTGAACGTGTACGGGCTTGTCGACGATGTTGTAACCGTAGTCGTCGGTCTCGCCGTACGTTGTGCCGGTTTTGACGCCGGCTCCCGCCATCAGGACGCTGAAGCAGCGGGGATGATGATCCCGCCCGTAGTTCGTCTTCGTCAGGCCGCCCTGCGAGTACACCGTGCGGCCGAATTCGCCGCCCCACACGATCAGCGTGTCCTTCAGCAGGTCACGCTGTTTCAGGTCGTTGATCAACGCGGCCGTTGCCTGGTCCGTGTCGCGACACTGGCCCTTCAACGCGTTCGGCAGTCCGCCGTGATGATCCCACCCCATGTGGAACAGCTGGACGAAGCGAACGTCGCGTTCGGCCAGTCGGCGAGCGAGCAGACAGTTGGAGGCGTAAGAACCAGTCCGCGCGACGTCCGGGCCGTACTGCTCCAGCACGTGCTTTGGTTCGTCGGAGACGTCGAGCAGATTCGGCACGCTCGTCTGCATGCGGAACGCCATTTCGTATTGCGCGATGCGAGTCTGAATTTCCGGGTCACCCACCTGTTCGAATCGTTTGCCGTTCAGAGCGGCGAGTCGGTCGAGCGTGCTGCGTCGCGTTGCCGAGTCAACGCCCGGCGGATTGGACAGGTACAGCACCGGGTCGCCGATGTTTCGAAACTTCACGCCCTGATGTTCCGCCGGCAGAAACCCCGCACCCCACAGCCGGTCGTACAGCGGCTGATCGTTCGGCCTTCCGCTGCCGAACGACGTCAGCACAACGTACGCCGGCAGGTCCTGATTCACACTGCCCAGTCCGTAACTGGCCCACGCACCGATGCTCGGCCGACCGGCCAGCTGGTTGCCGGTTTGAAAAAACGTAATCGCCGGATCGTGGTTAATCGCCTCGGTGTGCATCGTTCGAATCATGCAGAAGTCGTCGGCAACTTTGGCCATGTGCGGCATCAACTCGCTGAGCCACATGCCGCTTTGCCCGTGCTGAGCGAATTTGAAGATCGACGGCGCGACCGGAAACTTCGACTGACCGGAAGTCATCGTCGTCAGTCGCTGACCTTGGCGAATGGAATCCGGCAGATCCTCATTGAAGTGCTCGGCCAGCTGCGGCTTTGGATCGAACAGGTCCATCTGCGAAGGCGCACCGGATTGAAAGAGGTAAATAATCCGCTTCGCTTTGGGCGCGAAATGCGGCAGCCCTTTCATTCCGGCATGGGCCTGCGGCGCGTCCGCGGCCGATAGCTGCCCGTCGCTTTGCAGCATCGTTGCCAGCGCGGCCGCGCCCATCACCTTCGAGGAGTTTCCCAGAAAGACGCGACGGTTCAACGCGTCCTGGCAAGCGAGATGTGATTTGTTTTTCATGGCTATTCTCAAGTCGTTAATTGATCGTGTGATCTTGTGTGCCACTGGCTCTGCCAGTGTTGTCCTGGACTGGTGTTGTCTCTGATGGGTGTTGTGACGTCTCAGTTGACTCTTTGTTCGAAAACTCTGGCCGAGCCAGTGGCACACGTCGGTTCGGAAAGTGGGCTAAGCGTGGCTCATTGTCAGGTTCATTCTCGTGTGACAACTTCATCGAGGTTCAGCAGGACGTTGGCCGTCAGCGTCCATGCGGCCAGCTCAGATTGATTCAGCACGGCTGACGATTTCGTATCGCCGAAGGCCAGCAGACTTTCCGCGTCTGACCTCTTTGCGGTGAAGCGGGCCAGGTCGGTGTTCAGACCGTCCTGCAAAATCCGCAGTTCATCGGGCGAGGGTTTGCGGGCGGTGACCAGTCGAAATCCGAAAGTCATTCGGTCGGCGTTGCCTGTTCCGCCTTCGGTGAGAATTCGTTCGGCCAGCCGGCGTGCCGATTCGACAAACGTGACTTCGTTCAGCAGCGAAAGCGCCTGCAGCGGCGTGTTGGTGCGGGACCGTTTGACGGTGCAGACTTCCCGGTTCGGCGCGTCGAACAGCAGCATTGATGGCGGAGCGGCGGTGCGCTTCCAGATCGTGTACACCGTGCGGCGATAAAGGCCTTCGCCGGTATCGTGCTTGTAATTACGGAGATTGCCGTACTTACTGGTTTCGTCCCACACGCCCATCGGCATGTACGGCCGCACGCTCGGTCCACCGATCTTTCGAGTCAGCAGCCCGCTGACGGCCAGAGCCTGGTCGCGAATGATTTCTCCCGGCAGTCGGAAGCGAGGCCCGCGCCACAGCAGCCGGTTGGTCGAATCGACTTTTATTCCGGCATGCAGAGTTCGCGATGCGTCACCGACGATGTTTCCCGATGCCTGCCGATAGGTCGCGCTGGTGACGATCAGCTTTTGAAACGCCTTCATGTCCCACGCTCGCGGAGAAACTCCAGCGACTGCGGGCGAGATCGTCGGCTCCATGAATTCCGCCGCCAGCCAGTCCAGCAGCTGTGGATGGCTGGGGTACTCCGACTGCGAACCGAAATTCTCGGATGTCCTGACGAGGCCCGTTCCGAAGAAGCGTTCCCACTCGCGGTTCACCCACACGCGGGCCGTCAGCGGGTTGTCGCGGGCGACGATCCAGCGAGCCAGACCGAGCCGGTTCATTGGCGCGCCATCGGGCATCGGTGGCAGAACAGCGGGCAGCCCGCGAGTGACCTTGTCGCCGGGTTTGTCGTACTCGCCGCGTTTCAGAATGAACGCGTCGCGTGCCGCCACTTCCCGCATGATCATCGTACCGGGCAGTTTCTTCCGAAAGTCGGCGGCTCGCTTGCGGGCGGCTGCCAGAGCGGTGTCGGCTTCGCGAAGTTCGTTCGGAACGTTCGCCCGGAAATACTTCTGCAGAGTCTGTTGCTGCTTCGGTTTTCGTTGGTCCGCCGCGACTGCCAGGGCATCTCGAATCTCCTGCGGCGTTGTCGCTCCGTCGAGCCCCAGCGATTCGGGAGCCATCGGCGATACTGAAATTCGGAACCGTCCGATGTTGTGTTGAGACAGCGCTTCGTGATGCAGCGTGATGGCGATGGTCGCGTCGGCCGGCACGTCGATCGGCACGTCAAACGCGAAGAGTGCTTTGCGAGGTTCCTTCTTCGATGGACCGTCGACAGCCCAGCCTTTCGATTTGTTTCCGTCATTGACCATCGCGATGGCCCATCCCTTTTGCGAGTAATCCGCGACGGGCTGGCGAAGCTTGATCGGTTGCGGTTTTTTCAGGCTGGGCGCGGTGAGCAGTGCTTCAAGTTTCGTCAGCACAAAGTTGCCGTTGGGGTACCGCCCCAGACTCTGTGCCGGAAGCTGCTTGTCAGGAAAGCATTCCAGCAGCAGTCCGCCGAGACTGCCTTCCGTAACCGGCGCGTTGACCGAGTAAACGTCGTTCGCCGCGTTGGGTCCGGATGCGAGCCAGCTGCCGTCTGCCTGCCGCTGAAACTTGGCGCCGCCGCTTGATGAAATTCCTTCCGGCTTCAGCGCGGTCCAGGGTTCCGCCTTCGATTCCAGCTGCTTGCGAAACTCCGGTTCCCAGGCGGCGAGCAATTCCGGCAGCCGGTCGGTCAGCGTCTTGACTCGATCGTCCCCGTCGCGAACCTGATCATCCAGCCGAGCCAGTGCGGCATCCTGCCCGGGAGTCGAAACCGAAATCGTTGGCTCCGTGTTATTCCCTGCGTTTCCGTTTGGTGCGAGGACGCCAGACTCGTCGTTCGAATTGAAGAACGCGAACATCTGGTAGAACTCGCGCTGCGAGATCGGGTCGTACTTGTGGTCGTGGCAGCGGCAACAGTTGAACGTCAGGCCGAGCCAGGTAAGCCCCGTTGTTTCGACTCGATCGATGACCGTTTCAACGAACCACTCCTCGACAATGCGACCGCCTTCGCCGTTGAGTCGATGATTTCGGTTGAAGCCCGTCGCGATGATCTGATTCCGAGTGGCATCTGGCAGCAGGTCGCCGGCGATCTGCTCGACCGTAAATTGATCGAACGGCAGATTGCGGTTGTAGGCGTTGATAGTCCAGTCCCGCCATGCCCACATCTCCCGGCTGGCATCGACCTGGTACCCATTGCTGTCGGCGTATCGCGCGTAGTCGAGCCACGTCAGCGCCATCCGCTCGCCATAGTGAGGCGACGTCAACAGCCGATCGACGACCTTTCCGTAAGCGGCCGGCGATGTGTCGGCCAGGAAGGCGTCCACTTCCGCAGGCGTCGGCGGAAGACCGGTCAGGTCGAGCGAGACTCGGCGGATTAACGTTTCGCGTTCTGCTTCAATTGACGGTTCGAGCTTCGCCTGCCGCAGACGTGTTTCGATGAATCGGTCGATCGTGTTCTTCGACGCTGCGAATTGTGCGTTTCGCGAACCGGCTGCCGGCTCAGGAACGGCCGGGCGGACGACCGTCTGAAACGCCCAGTGACCTTCGTACTCGGCGCCTTGCCCGATCCAGCGTTTGAGCGTTTCAATCTGTTCCGTCGTGATCGACTTTCCCGAATCCAGCGGCGGCATCACGACCGATTCATCCTTTGACGTCACGCGACGGACCAGCTCGCTGGCGTCGAGATTCCCCGGCACGATCGGAGTGCTTCCGGACTCGGACTTGGCAATGACCGAGTCCCGCTGATCAAACCGCAGCCCCGCCTGTCGCTGCTGATCGTCCGGCCCGTGACAATGAAAACACGCGTCCGAAAGAATCGGCCGCACCTCCCGGTTAAACGAAACGCGGTCATCGTCGGCGTGCAACTGCGAAACGCAGGCCACCATCCCGCACAACGAGAAACAGTATCGCACCATGAGTCTGCTCATCGAGATCTCAAATCCGGGGAGGGGAGAATCTGCGGGCCGGCTGACGGAAGGGACATCGACGCAGTCGGTCTTCAAGCATCCGTTTTACAGTGTATGCATGCCGGAAGAAACAGCCGGGGGCATTACGTCGGAGAAGTGTGCTACGCCGGAGAAGTGTGTAATTGCCGAATTCTGCCGTGTGGTCGGGTGGCTCGTCCACCAGCCACCAGCCACCCGGGACCGACGGAAACCAGCGACACATCCCGGCGACTTGCTTCAAGCGCGCGCTCTACTCATCGCCCGTTGGTCGGCGGCGACTCTGTTTTTTATCGGACTGCTGCTTCTTGTCTTTCAGGCGGCGCTGCACCGAGCCTCTGGTTCGGCGGGTTGGCCGTCTCACGCGAGGGGCGACGGCGACTTCGAGCAACAGTTCCCGCAGCTTTTCGAGGCAGTCGGCGACGTTGCGACCCTGATCACGGTACCGCTGACCGGTCATGACGAAGTCGCCCTCTTTGGTCATGCGTCGGTGGTACTTCGCTCGAAATCTGGCGAACACATCCGGAGGCAACGTCGGCGACTTAGTCACGTCCCACCGCAACGTGACTTTCGAATTCACTTTGTTGACGTTCTGCCCTCCGGGGCCGCCGCTGCGAGCGAACGTGAAGTCAAACTCAGTATACGGGATTGAAATTCGATCGTTAACACGCAACATGACAGCGTCTCCCGGGGGTTCTCACATCCTCTAACATGGTGACTCGGAATTATCAGCCGCAGATACGCTCAGATGGACGCAGATCATTACTTCGGATCTGCGTCCATCGGCGAAAATCTGCGGCAAAACCGGGCACAAACAATTGGCTTGCCGGGCGTACGCAACCTATTTCAAAAACACAAACTCTTTGACGTTGAACAGGACGTGGCACAGATCCGCCCATGCTCGCAAGTCCGTTTCCCAGTTCGTTCCAGCTTCGAAGGACGCCGTCTGAGTTTTCAGAAAATCAACACCGTCACGAATTTCCTGCTCCGTCGCAGGCCTGGCGAAGGCGCTTTCGTAAAGTGAATTGATCCGGTCAGCGGCAGACCCGGTATTCTCGCCCAGGGTTCGCTTTGCCCAGAGTTCGGCCTGCTGAACGACGAATGGATCGTTCATCAGAATGAGTGCCTGCGCCGGAACGTTGGACTGAGTGCGGCGGCCGATCGTGGTAAACGGAATCGGCGTGTCAAAAGCCAGCATCATTGGCGACAGGAAGTTTCGATTCACCGAGGTGTAAATGCTGCGTCGACCGTTTCCGTCAAGCGGACCGGCTCCGGGACGACCTCGCCCCTGCATGAACGCCGTCAGGTAAACCGGCACCGGACCACCGTGCAACGTCCGATCCAGTCGTCCCGAAACAGTCAGCATGGCGTCGCGAATCGCTTCTCCCTCGAGCCGCCGAATCGGCATGCGATGCCACCACAGATTCTGCGGATCCGTATCTGCATACTCAGGATTGACTTTGCTATCCATCTGGTACGTTCGCGTCAGCATCAACGACCGGATCAACTTCTTGATCGACCAGCCGCCGTCGACAAACTGAGTCGCCAGGTGATCGAGCAGCTCCGGATGAGTCGGCCGCTGACCGAGCACTCCAAAGTTGTCCGTTGATGCCACGATGCCTCGGCCAAACAGGTGATGCCAGATTCGGTTGGCCATCACTCGAGTGGGAAACGGGTTGGCCGGATCAAGCAAACGCCCAGCAAGTTCAAGTCGCCCACTGCCTGACGTCAGTGGCTTTTGATCCTGCCCCGAAATTGCCGTCAGCAATCGTCGAGGCACGACATCACCGAGATTCTTGTGGCTGCCTCGAATGAAAACATGCTCGTCCTCACTGAAACCATCCACGACCGCGAGAACGTATCGAGGGGCAGGTATGGCGTTTGCGATGCTCTCCGCTTCCTTTCGTAGTTTCGTCAGCGAGGCATCAGCTTTTCCGAACGAGACAAGGTTGTGAGCAATCGCCCATGCGAAAGCGTCGTTGGTTTTGGTAACGATCTGATTCGCGAACGCTCTGCTGGATGCTTCAAACGATGCGGCGGCCGATTCTACGAGTGCGGAACTGGATGGCGAGACGGGTTCAACAGTTGCCTGACCAGGATCCGCCAGCCGGACATCGTCCAGTACTACCCAGCCGTCGCCTTCGTCGAAGATCTCGATGTGTGCTCGATGGCCGACGAAGTTCGCAACATCGCCGCCCTGACGCGCCCAATGCATGCGAGGAATTTTGACGTCGAATTTGCACCCACGGAAAAGCAGCCCGTTGTATTCATCCATCAGGTAACCGTCGATGATCAATCGGACCGTGACATTCTCGCCAGCAATTCGGTAAAGCAAGTGCGGCTTCGTGATAGTGAAAGTTGGCGACCGCAGTACGCCTCGAGGTTTCTTTCCCAGCCGGCCACTCGAATATCGACCTTCCGGGACCCCCGACGCTTGCAACAGCGACGGCACTTCTGACTCGTTACCCAGATCAAATGCCCACCCGGTGGCTGCCCAGTCCCGCAGGGTTCCGTTTGATTTTCCTGCGGACGAGTCGACTCTCACCGAATCAACTGACGTCGTTTGAGCCAGGAATTTTTCATACGCGGCCGTGTCACGTTTGCCTCTCGCATCGGCAGCGGCTGTGGATTTCTCCAACACCTGCTTCGAGACGACCGCATTCGAACGAGTGATCCCCGTCTGCGACTTCGCCAGCTGTTTCCATGCCCAGGCAGGATGAGCTGGTGACTCGATCCCTTCTGCAGAAAGAGCATCAACCCAGCGAGAAAGTAACGCAGCATTCAACTGCAGTTCCCGAGCGACGACTCCCACGGGACGGTTCGTCGAAACTACGTTTCGGGCATCGGTGAAGACGAACTGGTCGACGTTGACGTGTCCCCATCCTCCCTTTTTCTGATCGACAATCTGCAGGACCGCACGCTTACTGGCGAACTCGGAGACGTCCCATTCGTGAGGGTCAAGCTTCTCGCGGTTACGTCCGACGGCCGTGCGGACCACTTTCTTACCGACAAGCAGATTAACGCATGTCTTGCCTTTGAAGCTGCCTCCACCGATCAGGAATCGAATGACGTTTCGATCGATCGTGAATTCTGGCGATGTCAGCGTTCCGGTCAGGTTGTCATTGCCGGCGTACGAATTCACCAGTTTCTTCCCAGCGAAGCCAGAAACAGGCTGTTGATTGGGAAACGCGGCAACCGTGGGTCCCTTCGCAAATGCCCCGCCTTCAGGCTTCCAGTCCCCATAGTCATCACCTTCGAATTCAGCAAAGACGATATCCGGCCGCGGTTTGTCCGACTGGCCATCCTTGTCGCCAGGCCGAGGTTCTCCAAAAAGCACCTCGGCAGCACCGAGCAGTACCGAGGTCACACGTTGAACATGATCGTCCTGCTCAGTCTGCAACGATGTTCGAATTATGTCGTCGGCCTTTGTCCGCAGGGCTCGAAGTCTGCTGATCGACGATTCGATTCGACCATTCGGATCCTGGTAAGCGTGCTGGCGATGCGAACTCTGCATGAAGCCGGCGAGTGCGTAATAGTCGGCTGTTGAAATGGCGTCGAACTTGTGGTCGTGACACCGAGCGCAGGCGACGGTCAGTCCCAGGAACGTCTTTGAAAACGCGTCGATCTGATTATCGATGACCGTGGCTTCTTCACCTTTCACATCGACGGGTGCATGCTTCAATTCGCCGAGCCACCAGAAACCCGTACCGAGAATCGATTCGTTTGTCTGGTCAGCCGGGTTTCGTCGCGGTTTCTTCAACAGGTCGCCAGCAATGTGCTCGGTCACGAACTGGTCGTACGGAACATCGTCGTTCAACGCTCGGATGACGTAGTCGCGATAGTGGTGCGCGAATTTGATTTTGTAGTCAAACTCGTGCCCGAGCGTTTCCGCATAACGGGCCAGGTCGAGCCAGTGCCGTCCCCAGCGTTCTCCAAAATGAGGCGACTTCAAAAGGCGGTCGACGACTTTCTCGAACGCGACCGGAGTCGGTTCCTTGTCCTGAAGAAAGTGTCGAACTTCTTCCGGCGACGGTGGCAGGCCGATGACGTCAAAGTACGCTCGGCGAATCAGTGTTCGACGGTCGGCATGTGCGGCCGGTTTAAGTCCGTGATGATCGAGACTCGCCATGATGAACTGATCAGTGGCAGTTCGCGGCCAGTCCGCATGCGAGACCTTTGGAGCTTCAACATCCTTGATCGCCTGCCACGCCCAGTGAGATTGTCGTCGCGCATCGAGTGGAAACTTCTCGTCGGCGACGTCAGTGGTCAAACCGTCTTCTGACCAGGAAAGCCCCAGCTCGATCCAATTCTTGAAGATGGCAATCTCGCCGGCAGGCAGTTTTCCTTTCGGTGGCATTTCCAGAGATTCGTAGTTGATCGCCTCGATGAGCAAGCTCTCGGTCGGCCTGCCAGGCACGGCTGACGCACCGGTGTCGCCGCCTTTCAGAACGAGTGGTCGAGCATCCAGCCGCAGTCCACCTTCGAGCCGCCTGGAATCTTTGGAGTGGCACTCAAAGCAGCGTGCCTTCAAAAGCGGCTGAACCTTCTTCTGGAAGAACTCGACAGCCTCAGCGTCAAACTTCGGCGTGCTTCGCTCGGTGGCCGGCTTCGGGACGCCCGGCTTTTCATCGGCGGCAAGTGACACCTGCGAGCTCGAAATCAGCCATGCAGCAACGGCCAGAACGACATTCCCGCTCAGCATCCGATGAAAAGTGTTTTGTCGCGACATTAGCTCTGACTCCGGGGCAATGTTAAACAGCAATGAGGGATCTGCCTGAATCTTAGGCGAGGTGCCACTCAATCAGAAACAGATGCGGCATCCACGCGTCGCGAGGCCGATGCGGAAGAAACCGGAGACCTCACCGCCGGATTCGGAGATTCTCCGGACGTCCGTCCCGCACACCGTTTCGAACAGGGCCAGGGCATGGCTGAACTGACAGATGAACTGATCGACCAGATCTTCGAGGGTTGTCGGTCAAATATCGCCGACCTGACTCAGTCGCTCAGCACGAATCTGAGTGGCGAGTTTGAGTTGACTCCCGGTGAAGAGGTCAAAGGTTCGGAAGAGATCCTCGGCAAGGTTTCTGAGCAGCCGGGCATCGTCGTCACGTTGACGTACGACGGATTCGGAATCCTCTGTCTGATTCCGGAAGACCTGCCGATTCCCGACTGGTATCGCAGCCCGAACGATTCTCAGGCGTCTCAGTTGCAGACGCTGCCGATGGAATGGTCCGTCGGAATGGTTCCGATGGAGCTGGAACCGCTCGAAGAAAAGTCCATCACGTGCAAGAACCTGCGTGCTCACCTGGAAGCCAGCCAGCCGACAGAAACGGCTCGGATGCTCGAAGTGGCCGTGACGGTCGCGGGCGGCGACACGTCGGCAACAATCCACCTCGTGATGCCCGTCGCCAATCCGATCACGGAACAAGCGATTGACGAATCAGCAGAAACCGCGGACGCAGCCGCCAGCGAGGCAGCGGCTGCCGCTCCTGTCGCCGCTCCCGAACCAGAGCCAGAGCCAGAGCCGTTGGACCCGGCACTGGCCAAACGGTTGCAGCGTGTCAACAAAGTTCCCGTGAGCCTGATTGTTCGCATCGCGGAACGGCAACTCGAACTGGAACAGCTGCGCGGCATCGCTCCCGGAGCGCTGCTGATGTTCGACAAGCCGTACGATTCGCTGCTGGACGTTTACGTCGACAACCGGCTCTACTGCCGGGGCGAGGCTGTCAAGATCGGCGAAACATTCGGCGTCAAAATCAGCGAGTGCAGTTCGCAGGTCATTCGCGAGAAGAAGGTTCACCAGGTATAAGGTGGTTCGATTATTCGCCTTCATTCCTGCCGCCTGATTCTGCGTTTCCTGCCATGAACCGACCGGCTGATCCTTCGCCCCACCCGACTCGCCGCAACATGGTCTGGCTGACGCTTCAATTCATGATGCGGCTGGTCTACATGCTCTGGCTGCGGTACCAGGCCCGCGGTCTTGAAAACGTGCCAAAGACCGGCGGCGGACTCGTGCTGGTCAACCATCAAAGTTTTCTCGACCCGACGCTGGTCGGAGTTCCGCTGCAACGGCCCGTCAGCTATCTCGCAAGAGACTCGCTGTTTCGAGTTCCAGTCATCGGCTGGGTTCTTCGCAACACCTACGTGATGCCGATAAACCGCGACGCGCCCGGCACGGCTTCCATCCGCACCGCATTGCAGCGAATGAACGATGGCTTTCTGGTCGGACTGTTTCCGGAAGGAACCCGGAGCCCCGACGGCACGGTCGGCGAATTCAAACCGGGATTCATCTCAATGATTCGCCGAGCCAAAGTGCCGGTCTACCCGGTCGGCATCGCCGGAGCCCACGAAGCCATGCCGCGCGGCGGCGTCCGCTTCTGGCGTCAGAAGGTTCGAGTCGTTTACGGAAAACCGCTGTGCCCGGACGAGGTTTTGCGACTCAGCGCCAAAGGTCACGAAGACGAACTGGTCGCCTTCGTCAGGTCTGCCGTCGAAGCTTGCCAGGCAGAAGCACAGTCCTGGCGCGACGGCACGAGCACGTAGGGTGTTGACAAGCGAAGCGCCGGCACACCTTCATTACAGCCTCGAAATGGTGTGCCTGCGGTCCGCTTGTCAACACCCTACTCATGCCGATATCTACTGCCGATATCTACGACAGCCGATCCAGACAGGTCGGATCGTTGTGATTGATGACCGGCAGGCCGTCGAGCGGGAACAGGTGGTTGTATTTCAAACCGGTTCCCGTGTTGAACAGCACGACTTTCTCTTCGGGCTTGATCCAGCCGCTTTCAAGCAACTGCTGAGCGGCCTTCCAGACGGCTCCGCCTTCCGGGCAAGCGTAGACTCCCTGGTGAGCGGACATTTCTTTCACGCCCTCCAGCAATGCCTCGTCCGAAACACTGATCGCCGTGCCGCCGCTTTCGCGCAAGGCTCGGATCATCAGAAAGTCTCCGACAGCGATGGGAACTCGAAGCCCGGCGGCGCAAGTGGCTGCGTTTTCAAAGAGCGGAGCGTGTTCTTCCCCCGCTTCGAACGCTTTGACGATCGGTGAGCAATCTTCCGCCTGAACAACGACCATGCGAGGCCGTTCCGAACCGATCCAGCCGAGCTTTTCCATTTCGTCGAACGCTTTCCACATTCCGATCAGGCCGGTTCCGCCGCCCGTCGGGTAAAGAATAACGTCCGGGAGCTGCAGCTCGGTTGTGCCTGCGTGATCGGCAAAGTCGAAGGCCAGTTCATAGCCCATCGTTTTTTTGCCTTCGATGCGGAAGGGCTCTTTCAGGGTCGAAAGGTCGAACCAACTGAAGCGGTCTTTCCCCTGTTTGACGAGCTTTCCGCAATCGCTGATCAGACCGTTGACCAGGTTGACCTTCGCGTTGCCGACGACGGATTCGATGATGTTTGCCGGCGGCGTGTCTTCCGGCATGAAGATGGCACACTCCATCCCGGCTCGCGCGGAGTAGTACGTCGCCGCTCCAGCCGCGTTGCCGGCAGACGGCAGCGCGACCGTCTCAACGCCGAGCGATTTCGCACGCGTCACCGCTGCTGACATCCCGCGAGCTTTGAAGCTGCCTGTCGGGTTAAACGATTCGTCTTTGATAAACAGATTCTCAAACGCCTCGAACGGGCCGGTCCGATTGCACGTCAGCAGCGGAGTCAAACCTTCGCCCAGCGACACAGCTTCCGATGAATCGTTTACCGGAAGAACGTCCCAGAACTTCCACATCGACCGAATCGTTCTCTTGCGAACGGCACCGGGCGTGAATGTCGACTTGATCGCGTCCAGGTCGTAATGAGCGAGCAGAGGTTTGTGGCACTCAGTGCAGAGATTCTGCAACTGGTCAACGGCGTGGTCAGTTCCGCACATGGCGCAAGTTAAGGAAGTATGCATAATTGTTTTCTGTATTGAATTGATGTTGTCTGTCGTGTGCCACTGGCTCTGCCAGTGCCGTGTTTGAGAGTCAGAGTTGCGAGAGCACTGGCAAAGTCAGTGGCACACTCTTCAATTGAGAATCAGGCATTTCTGACGATCTGCCCAAGGTAGTCGAGGACGCCTTGAGTATCGACCGAATCGATGACGTCGATGTTCTTCTGCCAGCGTTCGATGCCGCGCTGATCAAACACCGTCGCTCCGCGAGTCAGCGCTCCCTGCAGCTCGATGGCGAGCGACATGGTTTGCGATGTGAAATGCCGGGGCTCGGCGATCGACGCCAGAGCTGTCACTTCTCGCAGCGGAAATCCTTCAAGGCCGAGTTCCTCGTGATGAACTCGTAATGCGAATGGAATCAGTTCGTCGAAAAACCATCGCAGCGCGTACTTTCGATTCTGCTTCAGCCGGTCGAACTGGTCGAACGAAAGCACGGTTTTGTTACTTACATCTAATGGGACCAGCGTTCGCGTCGCCGCGGATTGCAGAACGGTTTGAGCCGACATGGGGTCCGCGAAGATGTTGAATTCGGCGGCGGCGGTGACGTCTCCCCCGACTCCGACAGAACCTCCGAGACATACCAGCCTCTGCAACGACTCCAGAAAATCCGGAGCGAGTTCGCAGGCGATCGCGACGTTACTCAGCGGTCCCAAAGTCAGCAGCGTGACTTCGTGCGGGTTGTTCTTCACGAGGTCGATTAACAGCTTGGCGGACTCTCTCTGGTTATGAAGTTGGGCCATCGGAATTTCGGCCGTGCCCAGGCCATAGTTTCCGTGCAGACGAAGCGGGTCGAGAAACCCCGGCGGCTCGACTCCTCCCTGTCGGAAGATCGGTCGCGACGCCGTTGATGCTCCAAGACGCGGATGCTTGTCCGGGTCGACCGACTCGATCACAGTCAGAATATTCTGAGTCGCGACCATGCCGGAAACACAACCCGACGAAGCGGTCACTCCGATCAGGTCGATGTTCGGATCGAGAGCCGCCACCGCGATGGCCAACGCATCGCCGATTCCGGGATCGGCATCAATGATCAGTTTTCGAGGCATGCGGGCTCCTGCCATTGTTAATTTCGTGCCGGGGCCGACTTATGATATTCGGCACCGGACGAAGCTCCTGAGGATCAGTCCCGAAATAACTTCCCGATTTCCGTTGCCTTGTTTGACCCGAAGCCGCAGGCGATGGTGTTTTGAATGCGTGCCAGCGTCTGAAACGCGGGCGCCTTCGGCTTCCGGTCAAACAAGGAACTTATTTCAGGACTATTCCTGAGGCCGGGGATCGTACGTGTTCCTGCTTCGGCCGGTCAAATTGCTGCCGACTCGCCCGGGCTTCTCACCTGCTTGACCGAAATAACCGGCACGATGCACCGATTCTGGAGGTAAACCCATTCGCCGTTGCCAAACAACGCTTTGACCAAATGCCGGAAGCGACCTAAGTGTAAGGAAGCGTTGATCGGAAGCTTTGCGTCCGCACGCCGCATGACCGATCGTCGTCGACCGAAAACCAGCATCCTCAAAGTCAGGCTTGAGGTTCTTACTTCGCTTCAACAAGGCAGCAGTCGTGGCCGATCGTCCAGGCACTCCAGACGCGTCGCTCTGGTCAGCGTTTTCCAGCGCTGATACCGGGTCGTTTTTGTGTCTGAGTCAAGCCGGAACTGAGCCAACCGACGTCGCTGAATCCTCGAACGAGACCGCCAGCCGGATCACTCACCCGCTCCGGCGAGCGTGGTGGATGAAGCACCTTTCACTGCTCGCCGTACTGCAGGCCGCCTGCCTGGCAGTTGGCCTGGCCATTCATCACCAACTTCAGCTCGCCACCGATGCTTCGCAAAACGTCACCAGCACATTCGGTGGCTTGTCATCCCCGATCGTGAGCGCTTTCATCTGGATCGCCTCCGTGCAGGGAGCGATCGGCTACCTCGTTTTCAGCAAGGTTTACAGGATCTGCTGCGACCAGCAAAAGGACTCTGAAGCCAGCGTTGAAGAACACCGCCAGGCGCTTTCGAGAACTCGTAACGCCGTCATTCTGGGACTATCACGACTGGCGGAATCACGAGACGGCGACACTCAGGGACATCTCGATCGAGTCGGGATGTACGCTGAAAAACTCGCCCGAACGGCGTCACTACGACCTGAATTCCAAGGGCAAATTTCGGCCGGGCTGATCGAAAAAATCAGACCAAGCGCCGCGCTGCACGATATTGGCAAAGTAGGAATCGAAGACTCGATCCTGCAGAAACCCGGCCGGCTCACCGACGACGAACGACGACGCATGCAGGCTCACACACGGATCAGCGGCGAGTGTCTGCTGCAGATTCAGCAGTGTCTGGGCGATTCCAACTTCCTGACACTCGCACACGAAATCGCCGTCTTCCATCACGAACGCTGGGACGGCTCGGGGTATCCATCCAAGCTTGTCGGAGAGGCAATTCCCCTGTCAGCAAGATTCGTCGCGATCGCCGATGTCTACGACGCTTTGTCGGCTCGCCGAGTCTACAAAGGCGCGTACGCTCACGACCGCTGCGTCGATATCATCCGCTCCGAATCCGGCAAGCACTTCGATCCTCGACTGGTCGACGTGTTCCTGGAAATCGAATCGGAGTTCGCTGAAATCGCGGCGTGGTCACCGGACGTGTCATCCGATCCGCTGATGGAAAGCGACACGGTCCTCGACTTCGGCGATGACGACACTCTGGCAGAGGAAGACCTGTCCGAACTGGATACGGTCCTCGGCGGAGTCGACATCCGTCTCGAAGCTTCGGCCGGCTAATCGCTATTAATAAAGGGTGCCACTGGCTCCGCCAGTGCTTGCACCGCTTGAACATCGATTGACCAAATCGGCACTGGCAAAGCCAGTGGCACACTCCGCGCAACCTGACGCCTGGCAGAGCACTCGTCACAGCTCGATCGCCGCAGCGCCGCTCAGGACGATTCCTGGCCGAACGACAGACGCATCTGAGGATCCTTCTTCTCTTCTTCGAATTCGGTGTAGAGAAGGCTCGGCTGGATGTCGTCGTTGTTCTGGTACTTGCGACTGGCGTACTCGGTAATGTCGCCTTCGACCGTGTGGTAGAACATCTGGCAGACCGGGATGCCGGGATAAATCCGAACGGGCTGGACCGCGAAGATTTCCAGCGTCCAGTAGCCGCTGAATCCGATGTCGCCGAACCCCGCCGTGCAGTTCACAAAGAGCCCCAACCGGCTGACCGACGAACGCCCTTCGATCATCGGGACGAGATTGTGAGTCTCGGTGCGTTCCAGAGTTCGACCAAGGTATAGCTGGTTCGGATTCAGGACGAATCCCTCTTTCGGAATCGTGTAACGCCTGAGCCGATTCGGCCGCTGCATGTCCAGGACGATTTCCTCGTAGACAAGCAGTTCATTGTGCAGCCGCAAGTCGTACCCGTTCGTGTTGAGCTGTTTTTCGTTGAACGGCTCAATCACGATGTTCTTGTTGAGCTGCTGCTTGATCTCGTGACCGGTGAGGATCATGGACAGCCTTCTCTGAAACGGATGCAGAAGCCAGTTCGGAACGGCGCGTCACAGTACGACTTACCGGTTTGTGATTCAACGAAGTCCCCATCAGTACCGACGATAAATTCTCTGGAACTACGATCTAGCGCCGCCGGCATACTCGCGCAAAGCCGCAATCATTGATTAGCCACGGATGGACACAGATTTTCACAGATGACTATGGATGCTTCATAAACCATCCGTGCTTTATCTGTGTAATCCGTGGCTTTTTCATTCTGTCTCCTGCCTGATAAAAAGTATTTACGGAGAGCACATAGAGAAAGTGTTCTGCGACCCTTTGCGTCTTCGCGGCTTAACGTCAGAATCCGGCCAGATCACATCGCTGACGGAGCAGATTTCCGCGTTTTCCTCAGGCCTGGTAGACTTAGCCTGCCAAATTGGCCGACAGCCGCCAGCAGGTGATCGCGACCCAGAACTTGCCAAAATGGCATTCTCCGGGACCGCCTCATTCGAATGGTTATTTTGCATAACTACTTGTCAGATAATCGGATACTGAAACGAAAAGGCCGCAGGTAAGGCATTGGCACGACCTTTGCTTTCCTGCAGAGCAACTGACGAAACGCGCCCGCACGGGCCTCGCGACATCGGGTCGCTGGCGGAAATCCGCTGCTGATGTGCGGCAAAAATCGGATGGCTGCGTCAACGAACGACGAGCCGCCACAGATAAATTGAGAACTCAAAGGAGAGACATCATGGCTGAAGGCGAAAAAGTCATCGGCATCGACCTGGGCACAACCAACTCTGTCGTTTCCGTAATGGAAGGCAAAGAAGCCAAGGTCATCGCGAACCTTGAAGGCAACCGACTGACGCCGAGCGTCGTCGCGTTCACCGATAAAGGCGAAACGCTGGTCGGCGAGCCTGCCAAACGTCAAGCCGTCACGAACCCGCACAACACGATCTACTCAGCCAAGCGATTCATGGGGCGACGTCACAGCGAAGTCGCGTCTGAAGAAAAGATCGTTCCTTACAAAGTCGTCGGTGGAGCGGACGACTATGTGAAAATTGAAGTCAACGGCAAGGCACACACGCCACCGGAAATCTCGGCGATCGTCCTTCGCAAGCTGAAGGAATCGGCCGAAAGCTACCTCGGCCACAAGGTGAACAAGGCAGTCATCACCGTCCCGGCTTACTTCAACGATGCTCAGCGACAGGCGACGAAAGACGCTGGTCAGATCGCTGGCCTGGAAGTATCGCGAATCATCAATGAGCCAACCGCAGCCGCTCTGGCATACGGCTTGGAGAAGAAGAAAGATCAGAAGATCGCCGTCTTCGACCTCGGTGGTGGAACGTTTGACGTCTCCGTACTGGAAGTCAGCGACGAGCTGGTCGAAGTGCTCAGCACTAACGGTGACACTCACCTGGGTGGCGACGACTTCGACGAAGTTCTGATCAACCACATCGCTGACCAGTTCGAAAAAGATAACAGCATCGACCTGCGCAGCGACGCGATGGCTCTGCAGCGACTACGAGAAGCCGCCGAAAAAGCCAAGAAGGAACTTTCGAGTCAGCAGAACACGGACATCAACCTGCCGTTCATCACGGCCGACGCTTCGGGTGCCAAGCATCTTCAGATGTCGATTTCGCGATCGGACTTCGAACGCCTGATCGATCCACTCGTCGAACGTTGCCGAAACCCTGTCGTCAACGCGTTGAAAGACGCGAAGCTCGGCAAGGGCGAAGTCGACGAAGTTGTCCTGGTTGGTGGTTCGTCTCGAATCCCCAAGGTCCAGGCATTCGTCAAAGAACTGTTTGGCCGCGAGCCTCACAAGGGCGTGAACCCGGACGAAGTTGTCGCGGTTGGAGCAGCCATTCAGGGCGGTATCATTTCGGGCGAAGTCACCGATGTCGTCCTGATGGACGTCACGCCGCTGTCACTCGGCATCGAAACCGAA
>Ga0316208_1000502_pt1 | contig 46935 bp, 34 predicted proteins | sample 3monopyrite_MG_FD_204944 | JGI IMG/M metagenome (GOLD analysis project Ga0316208, IMG submission 204944) | Microbial mat bacterial communities from mineral coupon in-situ incubated in ocean water Damariscotta River, Maine, United States -... | ecosystem: Environmental > Aquatic > Marine >... | reverse complement strand
TGACGGCTTCGAATTTTGACGATTGCCCGCGCCGGCACACCGGCCGTTTGATTCGCTCCGCTTGTCACACCCTGCGAAAAAATCACAGGCTGGGAGAGTCAGGCTACAGAATCACGGTTTTGTTTCTGGACAGGTACTAAGCCGCCATCGCGACGACGATTTCCGATCTCATGTTAAACCGGCGATGGGAGGTGCGTGGTAGATCGGGTAAGGGCGCGATGCGGGATCGAGCCAGTGGGCGTTCGAGGGGATGCCCAGTGTCGAGTAGATCGTCGCGGCGAGGTTTTCCGGAGTCTGGCGGTCTCTGGTTGGGTAAGCGCCGATGTTGTCGGTGGCTCCCAGAATCTGTCCTCCCGAGATGCCACCTCCGGCAAGAAGAATCGACTGGGCGGCACCCCAGTGGTCTCGACCGGGCTTCTTGTAAACGTTGAGCTTTGAGATCTTCGGCGTGCGACCGAACTCGCCAGCGACAACGACCAGTGTTGATTTCAGGAGGCCGTGATCGTGAAGGTCGTCGAGCAGTGCGGAAAGCGACTGGTCGAACGGAGGCAGCAAGCGTCCGAGTGCGGGGAAGAGATCGCCGTGCTGATCCCACGTTGAGCCTCGACCGAGATTGACCTGCACCATTCGCACGCCGACCTGAACCAGACGCCGTGCCAGCAGCATTGACGAGCCGAACAGGTTTCGACCGTACGCGTCGAGTCGGCGGGGTTCTTCGTTCTTCAGGTCGAACGCCTGCCGGACGTCTCCGGAAGTGAGCAGCGACAACGCTCCGGCGCGGTGTCGATCCATCCGGGAAACTGTCGACTGACGATCCAGATCGCGGCGCTGCTGTTCGACTTCGGCCAGAAGGTCGGCGCGCCGATCGAGCCGGCTCAGTGAAAGTCCATCGGGCAGTTTCAACATCGGCGGCTGAAACATCGGGTTGACCGAATGTTTGTAGGTCGGCTTGTTCGAAAAGTAAAAACAATTCGGGCAGTCGCCGTAACCATCGCATTTGTCGGAAGCGTTGATCAGCCACGGCTCGTGCGAGGGTCCCATCATGCCCGCCGACTGGCCGGGCCGAACCGCTCGATTCACGTTCGTAATCAGTCGAGGCAGCATCGCAGTGGCAGGCAGTCCGCCTGGACCTGGCAACTGGCTGCCGGCGACGGAAAGCATGGATGGAAAATCGGTCGGCTGCGGTTTGTTTCGGTTGAGCCCCGGCGGCAGATTGCTGCGCCCCGTGCCCATGATGTGGATACTTTCGCCGTGATCGTTGCTGGCATGTGACAGCGATCGAACGAGACTCCACTGCTGACTCCGCTTCGCCAATTCCGGCAGGTGCTCACAAATCTGCAGACCCGGAGTTTGTGTCGCGATTGGAGAGAACTCGCCCCGCACATTGTCCGGAGCCTGCGGCTTCATATCGAAGCTCTCATGCTGCGAGAGTCCTCCGCTCAGAAAGACGTAAATCACGGACCGGGCAGGCTGATCGTCGCCGCCCTGTTCTTTCCCCGCCGCCTGCCAGCGAAGCACGTCCGTCAGCGAAAGTCCCATCAGACTGATCGTGCCCGCTTGCAAGACCGCGCGCCGTCCAGTCGGCTGATTGAGCATGCGAGAATTCATACATCGCTCTCCGGAGGTTCTGCGCCCCACGAATCGATTCGACGCAGTTTCTTTGACTTCAGCTCGGCGAAACAGTCCGGCAGGTCGAAGTGGGCGAGGACGTTGAGCAACAGCGCTGACAACGGCCATTCGTAGTGCTCGCTTTCGGCGATCTCGGAGTATGAAGTCAACGCATTCTTGAGCGTCACTTGCGTGACCTGCTCGGACATGACGGCGGCGAATGTTGCCGGCAACGCTCCCCAGCCGCGGCCGACGATATGGATGTCGGTATGACCGACGGACGCCAGCCAGTCGATAACTCGAAGAAGGTCGAACGTCTTCTGCCCAAGGTACGGCCGATCCAACATCAGGCTGTGGATCGCGTAGAAGTAGTCGTTGCCGTATTTGCTGTGGAACGATCCGGGATTGCACGTGTCGGGCAGCGACTCGCCAATGCCCCGGACGTCGCAGGCGAAGACGGGCGAGTCCGTTTCAGCCTGCATGACTTCGCGAATCAAAGGCTCGTCGCGCAGTTCGGCGTCGGCGGAGAGGTGCGACACGTAGAGGATCGCTCGCTTACCGGCACGCGGCGGCCGCGAATGCCAGCGTTCTTCGGTCAGTCGATAGACGATGGCATACATGCCCGGTTCGGTGTCGACGGTGTAGGCCATCGCGTACTTCGTCGGGTAGCCGCGCGAACCGAGGTATCGCCAGTTGCGATAGTCCGGCACGCCTCGCGGTTTCGCTGGCAACTTCAGCACGTCGGCGACTGCCTGCCGCAGGGGTTCGCCTCGGAGCGATTTTCGTGACTTTGCCAGACGCTTTGACTTCTCGCGAGTGAAGCCGAAAACCGTGCGAGTATTCTCGAACGCTGCCACCTGGCCCTGGGGAGTGCACCACAGCGTTTCGTCTTTCTCGATTACGACGGCTGGTTCGGCTGTCAACGCAACGTCGCCCGTCGCGTGTAACGCGCCGTTCAGTCGCCCTCCACCGGAGATGGCCGGTCGATGCGCAGCTCGATCGAACCACGAGTACATGGCCTCGCGGTTTTCCTGCGAGTAACCATGCCCGGTCGGACCGACGAACATCGCGACGTTGTCTTCGGCATCGAGCAGTCGATACAGCCGTCGCAGCCGGTTGTAAGTTTCTTCCGAGCCACGAACGTCAAAGTAGTCGCGTTCCTTCGCAAGGATGATGACGGGCTTGGGGGCCATCGCCGCGAAAAAGTCGGCATGATCCAGGCCGAGAGCCAGCGCTTGCGGCGGGCACTGCTCGGTGTCCTGCGGCAGTTCGTTTTCCATGTTGCGGCGGAACGTTGTGACGAAGCAACTGGGGGCTGCCATCGACCACCGCTGTTCGACTCCGCAGAGCCACGTGGTCATCGTTCCGCCACCCGAGTTACCGGTGACTCCAATGTGGTTGCTGTCGACTTCGGGACGAGTCAGCAGATAGTCGAGTGCCCGGATTCCGTCCCACGCCCGCCACATGCCGAAGAAATCACCGACCAGAAACTGCTGGTTGCCCGCGTGCAGATGCTCGGCCACACCGACGCCGATCTTCGATGACAGGTCCTCTTTGACATACTGCAGCCGCTCGCCCTGGCCGATGGGGTCATAAATCAAACACACATACCCCAGCCGAGCCAGACCCTGCGCGAACGACTGATAAGCTGTTTCCGCTTTCCCGTTGTGGGAATGCCCGCATGTCCCGACGACAGCCGGCATCGGTCCCGTGTGCCCCTTCGGGATGTAAAGGTTCGCCGTCACGGGAAATCCGGGGCGACTGTCGAAGATCACGTTCTCGATTCGGTAAGTCTCTCGTTCGACCGTCCCGGTGACTCGCGGGTTGAGCGGCGTGCGCTCCGGTTCTTGCCCGAACGACAGACGAACTCGCTCCTGCGCCGAGCGAACGTACTGCTCGGCATCAGCCTTCGTCTTGAGCTGGTTCAGCTTCCGGACGTGACGAGCGCCCGAAGCTCGCACCTGGCGAACAAAGAATTCATGCACCATCCGCGGAAACCGATTCAACGGTTCATACTCTTCGGCAGCGGATGCCGCTGAAGAGCCAATCCACGAAGCAACCGGGAGGGCAGCCCCGTGAGCCGCAAGCGTCTGCAGGATGCGGCGTCGAGTGACCTGGTGTTTGTCGTCTCGGCGGTCCATTAATCGATCGGTCGTCGTCATCGAGTCTTCTCCGGTTGTGCGGCACTGAGCGGAATCATTCGAAGCAGAGCGAGTAGACGTCTGCGTGCCTGATGCTAAGTCGAAGCCGGATCGTGCCTTTGCTCAGGTCAGGTTTCTGCGTCCAGTTGACGGGAGCGTCAACAGCGTCGCCTTCCAGTGGCTGCGATTGACCGACCACTTTGCCGGATTCGTCAATCGCGTCGACCGTCAAACTGCCGCCGGACTTCACGACGTAGTTCAGCAGCAGATTCTGACCTTTGAAACGCAGCGGTTTTGTCGTGACCTGGCCGCCGTCTGCTCCGCCTCGCAGAGCGACAAATCCATCCACACGGTATACGAATCGTCGAACACGACCGGGCGTACGTTCGTAATAGTTTTCCGTTCCGTAGACCGAGATCTCGTTTGGCTTGCCAGGTAGCTGGAACATTCCCCAGACCATGTAATTGCTGCGATTGTGGTTGCGGTCTTTTGGAGCCGTTCGCGGAATGACGGCCTCAGGGTATCGCTGGAATAATTCACCGTCGCGACTGGTCATCAGAATTGGTTCGACCTGCTGGCTCTTTGGTTCGTAACGCGTCGGGAATCCGATAAAGAGGTGCGGTGCGCGGAAGTACTTTTGGATCGCGTTTGTGTAGAGATGCTCTGTCGGCGTTCCCGCGTGATATTTCAGGTCGGCCTCATTCTCCCAGTGAATGAAGTCTTTGGACGTCGCCGTTCGGATTGCCCGAACTCCGTCGCCGAAATATCGCCAGTAGGCTCGATACTCGTTTCGGCCAACGTCCCAGAAAGCGAGGTTCTGCGAATCGAACGCCCCGTTGGTAATCACTGGCTTGTTCTGAGTCAGCTTCCAGTGAATGCAGTCGGAAGACTCGAACGGCACCAGCCCGCCACCAAAGCTCCCGACACCACCAAAGGCTTTGTAACGCGATGCGGCCGGGGCGTTCGGGTTCTGATCCCGGAAGGCGGTGAAGTTATGCGTGCCGGGGCCCAGCCAGACGATGTTGTTCTCCTTCGAGCCGTTCCACTCAAACAATCCGAGTTTCGGTTTCGACCAGTGGATACCGTCTTTGCTTTCGGCGTAACACGTGACTTCCTTGTGAGCGGCCTTCATCTTTGCGTCGTGTTGCCATCCGCGATAAATCATGCGGTACAGATCGCCGTCCTGAAACACGGTGTAGTAACCGCTCGTGTTGCCTTCCCACGATTCGCCAGTTTCGAAAACAACCTCTTTCGGCTCCGGACGCATCATTTGCCTGCTGACGTCGCCTTTGGTTTCGCTGATGAGGTGATCGTCAACAAACAGCTCCAACCGATTGTCGATGTCGACTGGTTCGGCGCTGAACGCGGCCGCCTCCGCCATCATTAAAACAAGCAAAACCGGGAAGAGGCTTTTCACGCGACAACGGCATCGATTCATGAGCTATTCCTTTTGAGTCTGCTGAGTTCGGCCAAACCGGTTTGTTTAATGGCTACCTTCATTGTCACTTCATCCGCAGAGCAAAGCGTCAAACAGACGCCACCAATCATTCTCGCTGTTACGGTCGCCAAGCGAAAGAATAGCACTGACGTATCGCCTGTCCGAGTCAACCCCGACGGCCCACTGAAAAAGGCCCTTCGCGTAATTCACCGTGTGCCACTGGCTCCGCCAGTGTGAAATTGCATCCAATCGCCGATACTGAGCAGCACTGGCAGAGCCAGTGGCACACTCTTTCAACGGGCAGCTTTCCCATGTGCGATGTTCAAGGAACGCAGGGCGACGCTCACCGAGCATAGTCAGGAAGGAAGGCACGCGATGAACGAAGAACATTCGATCGAACTCAACCGGCGGGATCTTCTCAAGAATGCGGCGGCCGCAACGCTTGCCAGCGCGGTCACGTCTGCGGGACCAGGAGCAGAATCCGTTGCTCAAGAAACGGCGACCGAGCGTGAGGCACCTGCCGCCGGAAGCGATCCGACACTCATCCGCCGTGAGAATAAGAAGCAGGGTTCGCGCGACTGGCAACTCACACGAGTGCGGCTCGACAAACGCGGCGGATTGCGCTGCCCACCGGTCGAAGGGTACTGTTCGAAGCAAAGCGTTTCGGCGGGCGAGTCGATCGACATCATGGTCTCGACCGATCCGGCTCAAAAATTCAGCATCGAGATCTTCCGCACTGGCTACTACGGCGGTCGCGGCGCGCGGTTGATGACAACGCTGGGACCGTTCAACGGAACCGCTCAACCGATTCCGGAAGTCGGCGAGAAGCGCATCCGCGAATGCAAGTGGGAACCGTCAACGACGTTGACAATCCCCGACGACTGGCCGAGCGGTGTTTATCTGGGAAGACTGACGACCGAGTCCGACTCGTCGGGCTTCGGCTACTGGCAGAACTATGTCGTGTTCATCGTCCGCGACGACCGACCGGCCGACATCCTGCTGCAATGTTCCGACAACACGTGGCAGGCCTACAACCAGTGGCCCGATGGGTATTCGGTCTACACACATCCCAAAGGGAATCAGGGGCCGTGGGCCGACGTCAGTTTTGATCGGCCTTACGGAAAGTATTCGCAGATCTTCGAGAACCCGCAGACGATCGGTTCGGGCGAATGGTTGTGCTTCGAATTTCCGATGGCCTACTGGCTGGAGAAGCACGGCTACGACGTCACGTACTGCTCGAACAGCGACATGCTGACGCCGGAACGCGGCCTGCGGTGCAAAGCGTTCATCAGCATCGGGCACGACGAGTACTGGGATATTCGACAGTACAACAGCGCCGTCAAGATGCGCGACGAGGGCGTCAATCTGCTGTTTCTGTCCGGCAATTCGGTGTGCTGGGTGACTCCGTTCCGCGCGAGTTCCGACGGCGATCCCAATCGCATCATCTTTCGAGGCGGGCCATACGGTGGCGACTACAAATTCGCCGAGGCTCGTGAAAAAGACAACGGCCCGTTTCCCCATCGCGGCCCGGATGAGGGTTACCTGATGGGTTCACGAAACGTCGATCCCGTCAACGGTGGCGGCGACTGGGTCTGCGCGAAACCGGATCACTGGATCTTCGAAGGAACCGGCATGAAGAAAGGCGAGGCCATCCCCGGCCTGATCGGTTGGGAATATCACGGCGACCCACCGACCGACATTCCCGGCCTGGAAATCGTCGCCGAAGGAACGGCACTCCAAGGCGGAGTGAACCCGCAGCAATGGACATCGACCATCTACCCCGGCCCGAAAGGCAACTTCGTCTTCAACGCCTCAACCATCTGGTGGTGCCAGGATCTGGCAACCCCTCCCGGCCACTGGCTCCCCTGGTCCCACTGGTCCCGCCCCCACGGCCCCGACGACCGAGTCCAACAGATCACCCACAACCTCGTGCGACGAGCGATCGTAAAGTAGTCCTACCCGGGCATCCCGAAACCCGCCGACATCCTGACCGACGTCTCCGAGAACGGTCGAACTGGCAGAAGTCATCCGAGCCAATCGACTCCCCAGGCACCAGCCCTGGAACGCAGCCAAGTGTTCCGCAATGTGCGTGATCTGGAACCCAATCAACCCAACCGCTAGCAACCACTTCCGCCTGCGCCACGAAGCCTGCGACGGCACCACCCAAAACCAGCGCGGAATCTGGCGCATCGCCAGTGCCGTTCGCAGCATGCCACAACCGTGCCCCACTTGGCAGAGCACGGTTGCACAGTTAGTACATTCAGTAGATAATCTCGGTTATCCTGTTGGCGATAAAGTAGGAAGGCGAGTCCCACGACCGGTTCGACTGCGACTGGGTCCGAGAAGCGGACGGCAGCGAGGATGAGCTTCGCGTCACGGTGGACTGGGGCGCCGACGACGAGACCGAGAATGCGGCGTGCAGAATCTGAGTGGACTTGAAGGGTCAATCGAGGTAAGTCATGGATACCGTTCGTCGAGTCGCGACTTACTGCAAATTACTTTTCTCCAGCTTTTTCAGTTGGTGGTGGGCGGTGCTGACGGGCGTCGCCTCAATTCTGAGTTTTCTGTCCTTGCCATTACAAGGCGTCACATTTTCACCGCTCGCTCTTAGTTGTTGCCTGCTCGCTGTATTGCTTCTTGTTTTTCTGACCCTGACGACTGTTTATCGAGGCTGGATGCTGTTTGATCGACAACTTACGTCGACACAGTTTTCGGGCGTCTGTGCGAATGATGAGTATCCAGAGGGCCTCGTGTTTTTGCTGAATGCGCCGTTGCCCTTACCCAATGGAATGCTTCTGGAGCTTCGCCGCGACTACAATGGCGCTGAAGTCGTCGCGGCCGTCCTCGAAGTGGTTGAGTCGACTGCGAGCGGACAACTTCAGGCTCAATCAGTTTGGATGTCGCCTGGACATAAGAGAGACTTGAGGCTAAAGAAAGTGCAAACCACCGACTTAACGGTAAACCCGATGCTGTATCGACGCACCTTGTCACGTTTTGTCTCCACGGATTCGGAATGAGATAGAAAATGACTGAATCGAAAAACACTTTTCTTAGCTATTCAAGCCCAGATAGGGATTTTGCCGAGGCTGCAGCTCGTGAATTGCGTGCCAAGGGACTCGATGTATGGTTTGACCAGTGGGAGATCAAAGCTGGCGATTCAATCGTGCATAAGATTTTTTCACAGGGGTTACACGATTGCGACTGCTTCTTGATTCTGCTGTCAGGCGCAAGTGTTGAATCCAATTGGGTTCGACACGAACTTGATTCCGCGATGATTCGCAAACTTGAAGGCGTCACACGCATTATCCCGCTACTGAAAGAAAAATGTGAGATCCCGCCGCCGCTTAGACCATTGCATTGGGTCGATATGTCGAGTGACTTCGACGGTGGAATTGACAAGATCTTGCACGCGGTGCATGAAGTAACTGTAAGACCACCACTTGGAGAAACGCCGTCCTACATCACCACTCTCTCCGATAGTGTTGGTGAGCTTTCGAAGGTCGCGTCCACTGTAGGAATGTCGCTGCTCAATCGTGGTGACGAGGAGCGAGGAAACGAAACGTCGCACTCAGGACCGGTACTTAATTCGATCGTGCCAATACTGACTGAACAGCAGATCAATGATGCGGTCGACGAGTTGGAGGAATTTGGGCTAGTTCGGACGATCAAATGGTTGGGAACGGGGCCGTTCGATTTCGGCGAGGTTTCCCCGACCTATGCCTTGTTTCTTCACTTTGACAAGCAGTGCGACTACGCCCCTGAGGCTGACATTAAGACGGTAGCGGCTGCGGTCGCGGCAAGTTCTCAGGAACAAATGAATGGAGAGCAACTCCAAGCAATATGCCAGCTGTCGCCGCTGAGGATTAATCGGGCTGTTGCGTATCTTGATGACTATGACTACGTCGATGTTCGACGGTTTCTCGGAAACGCGCCATTCGATTTTGGGTACGTACGATCAACGAGAATGACGCGTCAATTTGTTGCAGAGCGCTGTGCATGATCCATCTCAGCAACGAAGATCCATTGCGTTGTGCCCTTACGCTTCCTTTGACGTCGCCCCCGGCGCGGGATGGCACTGGCTTGTGCGGCAAAGCCGCAAGAAGTGACCGCGGTTGATAAGCAACCGAGGGCACCCACTCAATTGGACAAAACGATGGCGACGACCGGTCACTCTTCAATCGCGTCGTAGATCAGGGCTTTGACGGCGAATTCGGTCATGAAGGAGTAGGGCAGCGATTGTTCGAGGGTGATGACGATCAGTTCGTCTTTGGGTGAGACCCAGTTGAGTAGGCTGGGTCGAGACCCAGCTTCACTCAACTCGCTGGGACACGTCCCAGCCTACAGAACTGGTCCCATGTGACGAACCGCGACGGTAAACGGTGCGTCGAGACGCACCCTACGCGCTGATGGCGACACTCACTCTTCGATCGCGTCGTAGATCAGGGATTTGACGGCGAATTCGGTCATGAAGGAGTAGGGCAGCGATTGTTCGAGGGTGATGACGATCAGCTCGTCTTTGGGTGAGACCCAGTAGTGGGTACTCGCCATGCCGCCCCAGCCGTATTCGCCGACTCGGCCGGCGGGATCCCAGTCGGACATCTTCTCGCGGACTGAGAATCCGAAACCGAAGCCAACGCCGACCCGCTGTTGATCACCGAAGTAAATGTGCGGGACTTCTTTCGGGAGCTGGCTGGTTGTCATCAGTTGGACGGACTTTTCGGACACGATTCGTTTTCCGTCGAGTGTCCCGCCCTGCTGGATCATCATCAGGAATCGCAGGTAGTCACGAGCGGTCGAGACCAGCCCGCCGCCGCCGGACAGAAACGCTCGGGGCTTTGAAAAGTCACGGTGAGCTTCGTTGTCGCCGATCGTCAGTTTGCCTTGCTCGTCCGAGTTGTAGACCTGGGCGAAGCGACCGTGTTTCTTTTTCGGGACGAAGAAACCGGTGTCTTTCATGCCAAGCGGCTTGAAGATTCGCTGCTTCAGGAACTTGCCCAAGGGCTGTCCCGAGGCGACTTCGATCACTCGGCCAAGGACGTCGATCGAAATGCCGTAGATCCAGTCTTCGCCGGGCTGAAAGGCGAGCGGGACGTCGGCCAGTCGCTCGCCCATCTGCTTGAGCGTTCGCTCGTGGTCAAGCGGATCGATTTTCTTGAATGCGGCATCGGCAGCCGGCTGCGGAGAACCTCCGTAGGTGTAACCGGCTGTGTGCAATAACAAATCGGCGATCGTCACTTCGCGCTGCGGAGCGACCAGCCTGTCGGATGTCGCAACCTTGACGTCCTGCAATTCGGGAATGTGTTTCGAGACAGCGTCGTTGACATCCAGCTTGCCCTCATCCTTCAGAATCATCACAGCGGCGGACGTAATGGCTTTGCTCATCGAGTAAAATCGCATGATCGCGTCGTTCTTCATCGGCCGTTGTGACTCGATGTCTGCCATGCCGTACGACTTGAAGTGCACGATCTTGCCGCGACGAGCGATCACAACCGTCCCACCCGCCAACCGTTTCTGCTCGACCAGTCGGTCAAGCACGTCGTCCACTTTCGCCAGCTTCGCGGATGACATCCCGACGTCTTCGGGAGCGGCGGTTGGAATTTCGGCAGCCTGCACAGTGAGAACGCTGACTGTTGCCAGCAGCAGAACAGGAACTCGAACGATGAATAAGAATCGCGGCGACATAATTGAATCTCCAGATGTCGGGTGCGTCACGAAGGCAGGTTTTGGCCACAGAGATCACAGAGGACACAGAGAAAAGAATTCGTCATCAAACTCTGTGGTCTCTGTGTCCTCTGTGGCTTGAATCTTCAAAACACGGAACCGAGATTCCCAAGGAGTCTTACGATTCGACGCGTTCGAAGACGAGCGGATGTTCCGAATTCGTATCGGCCACCCGCAAGCTGACTTTGCCTTCGAGGACGTCTCTCAGAAGGCCGCCGCAGACTTCGGCTCGCCAGCCTTTACTCAGTCGGGGAGCTTTGTCGGCCTTTGACCCGGCTCCGTACCAGCGGATCCATTCTTTCAGGTCGTTCGACGTGCCGACGATTCCTGCCGACAGCTGAAGCTCGGCACAGCGGTTAGCAAGAGCGAGTGCCAGCAACTTGCCGAGCACCGGCTCGTCGGGACCCGAATCGCTGTTGCGGAACCTCGGCGGAATGTCGCTTTGCGGCAGGTCGAGCGCGGTCTTGATGGCCGCCACAATCTCGCCCGCGTTGCGGCGGAAGTTGGTTCGGTTCATGTCGCGAGAGTTGAGCAATTCCTGTTCGGTCTTCGGTTGGCGGCGGGCCAGGTCAATGAGCAGGTCATCTCGCAGGATCCGGCGCATCGGCTGATCACGCGTCGCGGCCGTTTCTTCTCGCCAGCGGTACAACTCGCGGACGACTGCCAGTTGGCGAGAGTTCAGGCGACGCACGCCCGACAGTTTCATCCACTGTCCGCCGTCGCGTTCGGCTTCCATGTCGTCGAGCAGGCGTTCGAACTCTTCTTCCACCCAGGTCAGGCGGTTCTTCTTTTCGAGCCAGGCCTTCTGCCGGTCCCACACCTCCAGGACGTAACGCACGTCATCGACCGCGTAGGTAATTTGACGTTCGGTCAGCGGCCGACGCTGCCAGTCCGTCCGAGTTTCCGTCGAGCTGACCGTCTGATTAAGAACTCGCTGCAACAGCCGTTCGTAACTGAGCGGGTAGCTGGAACTTCGCAGCCCCTCGGCCAGTTGCACGTCGGCCAGCAACCGAGGACGTTCTCCGGTAGCGGTCAGACAAAAGCGCGACTCCTCCCGGCCGGCGTGGACGACGACCGTGGTCTGATCGTCCTTCATAATGTTCCACCAGTCGGAGACATCCACTTCGAACGGGTCGACCGCAGCCGCCTGTTCTCGCGTCGCCAACTGGATTAAGCACAGCTTGGGACGGTAGGTGTTTTCGGAGATGAACTCCGTGTCAAAAGCGACGATTCCTGATTCGCGAATGTGCGCACAGAGATCGTCAAACTCCTGCTGATCCGTAATCAACCGATCCGACATTCCATGATCCTGATGAGTCTCTGGAGGAGTGAGACTCGTTCAGCCGCGACCAGTAAGGGAGGGCGTTCGTTGTACGGTGACCAATGGTCTCCGCCGGAAACGCACTCCCCTGCGGACCGCGGTTAAACGATGCGGCGTGAACCGCGAAATACGATGCTGCATCTCGATTGGCAAAATCCGAGCACTGACGCCACCAACCGTCGAGTAAACAAATGATCGATGCAGCTCGGAGTGTCGTCGAAACAGGCCCAGATCGGCAAGCATGCCACGGCCTGTGAGGATGTCCGATGATACCGAACGAGTCGTCCCGCGCAGCGGGAAAGCCGTTTGTTGAGTCCACGTTGAACTGACGCTGGAGCCGCCGCATTCGAGGTTGCGATCTTCTTGTAGGCTGGAACAAGCTCCGCGCAGTTCCGGCGTTCGAGAGTCAAACCTGTTCGAATTGCCGGAACTGCGCGGAGCTTGTTCCAGCCTACTTGGATGCCGAATGAAAAAATCACAGCCTTTCCGCGCGATGACCGGTTGCCGGATTCCGAAAGCCCCCGTGATTGCTCTACGTCAGGTTGGTGAATTTACGCAGCAACCATTCGGCAAACATTACGCCGATGACCAGCCCAAACGTCAGCCAGGTACTCCACAGCGGGATCACCTCGACCGTCGTTTCGGACAGTCGAGGCGGATCGAACTTTGCCAGCGTCTGCTGAGCGTCGTACAGCTCGCAACTTCTGCCGCCGGTTTCGGCGGCGATACTTTCCTGGAGCGATCGGTTGCGAGTGGCGCTGCGGCGTTCGACCGAGAGATCGGACACCTGAAAGAAAACATCGACCGGTTCCAGCGTTACGGGATCGTTGACTCGGACGACGTAGTTGCCGGAATCGCTAACTGGAACCTTCGTTTCAAACACGCCCGGTCGGTACTCGGCCAGCGTGATCGCGCGCGTTTCGCCGAGAGCTTCGGTCGAACGTCCCGGCAGCCAGACTTCGCCGGTCAAATGCCGCTCGTCCAGCATGTCGCCGGTCAACGGTTCGAAGTTCTCATCGAACGCTTCGACGGTGATCAGCGCCGTCTGGTCCGGCTGATATTGCTGCCGGTCAGCTCGTACGACGAAACGTTTTTGACTGCCCAGGGCGTGGCTGAGGCCCAGGCGGTGAATCATCTGCCCCCAGAACTGGCGGTAGTACTTTTCGCCGTACTTCCGCCGCAGTCGCCACATTTCATTATGGGCGACGTAAATGACTTCGCCGCGACCGTACCGGCGAATCGCGATCAAAGGTTGCGGCGTTTTTCCATCGACGCAGGTGTCGCGAGGATGCTCGGCCAGCACCGTCGTCGCGCTCGACTCAACTCGGCGGACTGGCTGGTACCACGGAAGTCGGCCGAGGTTCTGCCAGCCCTTCGCATTATCCGAATCGGAATCTCCCAGACGCATGAAGTCGAACGACGAAGCCAGCGGCGTGAGCTGCGTTTCAAATTCGCGGTCGTCTCGCAGCTGCGCATCCGGATCGACGATGACCGGCAGCATGCCACCGATCGGCGTCGCCGCGAGTTCTCCTGGACCAAACCGCGGACCGGCCATCACGACCAGCCCGCCACCGAACTTGCCGACGAACTCTTTGACCATCTCGCCGAAGCGAGTGCTGAGTGACGAAGCCGGCATGTCGCCGAGAAAGATGACGTCGTACTCGAAAAATTCGTTTCGCGGCAAAGTCAGCGTCGGCACGAAGAGCTCGTTTGTTTCGCGCACGATCGGGTCGGAAGACCGCAGGTAAGTTCGAAATCCTCGCAGGCCGACCAGCTTGTCACGGTGGAAGACCTCCTTGACGAAGCGCCATTCCCACGCGGGTTCGTACTCGACAAACAGCAGCCGCAGGAAATCGTCGATGACCGTGACTTCGCGTTCGGCCCGGTTGTTCTGCACGACAGTTTCGCCATCGATCGGGTCGACTTCCGCGACAAACATGAACCGCCCGGCGTCTTCAGGAGAAAACGGAAACTCCAGCACGGTCGACGGCCCGGACAGAGCGACGCTGCGTTCCCCGACAGAAAGTGTCTGCCCGGCAACACGCTCGCTGCCACTTTCCATCGGATGAGCGGTCAGCCGGACGGAAACCTGCACGCCGTTCAGCTCCTGCTGCCTCACCGTGACGGTGACGTTGGACGTTTCTGCTTTCTTCATCTTCAGCGAAGTCTGCAAATCAACGGCCAGGTCGACCGCCTGAGTTGCCCCGACTCCGACCGCAAAGACGGGGACGTTGAGCCGCTTCGCCGCCTCGATCGGCGACGATCCCGAGTTGTGGTCAAAATCGCTGACCGCCACGACTGCCGTCAGCCCAGTTGCCGTGTGCCGCCGCCGGAGTTCGTTAAACGCCGCTCCCAGCGACGTGATTGGTCCGTCGGCCGAGTACTGACTCGCGATGTATTTCGGATCGATTTCGGCATCGGCGGTTTCTTCAGTGCTGAGAGCAAGCCCCGTTACTTCGTCCGCACGACGAAACTGAAAGACTTCGACCCTGAACCGTTCAGCCAGTTCTGCCAGCGGATTTCCGTCGCTCGTCAGCCAGGACTTGATCAGCGCAGAGCGAGTCATCTCGGTGACTGAAACCGCACCCGATGTACCGTTCGCAGAGTTGCCATCGCCCTGCCCTGCCTCGCTGGTCGCGTTCGCTGACGGGCTGACTCCAATCGACGATTCCAGCCGCTCAACATCCTCTTCGGTCAGCCGATCGCTGATGTTCATGCTGTCGGTCCCGTCGAGCAGCACCCACAAAACAGGACGCGGATGCGACGAGAACGCGACTTCAAGAATCGGGTCGGCAAGAATCAGCAGCAGCAGACACAGCAGCGTCCCGCGCAGCAGGCCGAGTAAAACCTGCCGACGACGCGACGCTCGCGGCTGATACTTCAGGTAAAACCAGGCCGAGACAAACGCGAGTCCCAGCCACCCAAACAGCAACCATGCTGGCCCGTCGTGAGCCCAGTCAGCGCCGAACGACACCCCGACACTGTCGATCGAATCGACGTGTTCCCGGCCGAGCAGTCTGGCGATAAGTGTCTGCATGGAAAGCCGTTTGTGAGGCAAGTCGACCTGAACAGTAGGCTGGAACAAGCTCTGCGCAGTTCCGGCAAAACAGCAGTTCCGGCAAAACAGCAGTTCCGACAAAACAATAGACGAGCTGCGACGCGCCGGAACAGCGCTGCGCTCGTTCCAGCCTACCGGTTTCCGGCGTTACTTAGGCGTCACGATGACCTGAGAAGACGTGATCTTCACTTCTTCAACCGGACGATCGCTGGCGTCGGTGGCTGAGTTGCCAACGCTCAACGCGTTCTTGAGGCTGTCGTCGTCGGCAGTCTTTCCGAAAACGGTGTACTGTCGGTCGAGGTGCGGAACTCGGCCCATGCAGATAAAGAATTGCGAACCCGCCGAGTTTGGATCGGACGTCCGAGCCATCGACAGGACGCCCGCCTCGTGGAGAACTTCGCTGAATTCGGCGTCGATGTTGTAACCCGGTCCGCCGGTTCCGGTGCCGTTCGGGCAGCCGACCTGAATCACGAAGTCTTTGATGACCCGGTGAAAAATGATGCCGTTGTAGTAGCCGATTTTCGTCAGGCCGATAATGTTTTTACTGTGTCCGGGAGCGACGTCCGGGTAAAGATCGAGCAGCATTCTGCCGGCGGTCGTTTCAAATTCGATCTGATACGTGTTGGCGTCGAAGTCAACGTCCGCGATTGCTTCATCCACTTCTGCACGTCGGTTAGCAGCCATTTTCTGGTCTTTCGTTTTCTGTCGGAGTTTCGAACGGATTGAAGTCGTAGGGTGTGACAAGTGGAGCGAATCAAACGGCTGGTGTGCCGGCGCGGGCGGCTTTCGTGTCACCAATGTGTCAATGAAATCTGAAAGATCTCCGCGCCGGCACACCACAATTTACGTTCAGCCCGCTTGTCACACCCTACGGTCAAAAAATCACAGCCTCTACGTGATACAGCCTCTACGTGATAGCGAGATTGGGTTGAGAGTTGTCTGTCGAGCGTTGAGAGTACGGTTTACGCCGTGAATCCCGGATCGAAATCCGCGAACGCAGCAGCAAACACCACATTCCCCAAACGACCGAAGCACTCAGCATGAGCGGTACCATAGAGCCACAATGGCAAGTCGTCGACTTTGAGGTCCTGCCGGGAACACCATGTCCCTGCGGCATCGCGAAACGGGCGTTCGCCGAAGTGGCCGACTACCCGGCGACGATCCACGTGACAGAGATCAAAGCCGACGCCGAACTGCATTATCACAAGCGGCTGACCGAGACCTACTTCATCCTCGAATGCGGCCCCGACGCGAAAATGCAGCTCGACGACGAAATCATCCCGCTGCGACAGGGAATGTGTGTCCGAATTCCGCCCGGAGTGCGGCATCGAGCGATCGGCACCATGAAGATCATCAATTTCGTGATCCCCAAGTTTGATCCGTCCGACGAGCACTTTGACTGAACCGGAGTTTGCTCCGTCCTGAATCGGCGTTGGATCGCTGCTTGACGGTCAAAAACAGCCGCCCATATACTCACGCCGCTGACCGATTTTCAGGCGTCGACCGTCTGCAGTCAGCCACAGCCGTCAACTTCGAGGCATCTCTCGACGCACCAATCAGCGGCAGGTCCGCCCTCAGGACGCAGCGGACTTTCGAATTATTTTTTGCAAGGCAAGGCACGCTCGATGAGCACAGGTGAACCGCAGCAACTTCCGGGAACCGAAGAAGTCGATCTCGGCCCGAATTTCATCGAACGAAACGGCAAGCAGATTGCCTTCGGTGTCGTCGCTCTTGTGATTCTGTTCGGAGCGGTATCGTTCATCGCGAACTCCGGTAAAGCCGAAGCTGAAGAACGCTGGTCCGAATTCGCTGCCGCTCAGTCTGCATCCGACTATGCAAACGTCGCTTCTGACTTCCCCGGAACCGAGGTTGCGGTGTGGGCTCGTCTGACCGAAGGCGAAATGCAGCTTCGCGAAGCCGTCCAGCTTCAGTTCAGCGATCGAGCTGCCGCTGGCGGAAAATTCAAGAGCGCGGGTGAAGCGTTGGAGTCGGTCCTCGGCAATGCCGATCTGCCGACGGCAGCCAGGGAACGAGCTCTCCTTGGCCAGGCGCGACTGCTCGAAGCCACTTCCGATGGAAACATGGACGAGGCCATCGCCGCCTACGAAAAAGTCAAAGGGATTCAGAATTCAATTTACGCATCGCTCGTCGAAGCCCGTATCGAAGCTCTGAAGCAGGACGATACCAAATCGTTCTACAAGTGGTTCGCAAAGCAGAATCCGAAGCCGGAAGACCGCGCACGACCGCAGGACGGTCTGCCTTCGGGACATCTGGAACTTCCAGTGACGCTGCCGCCGATTCCGGAAGAGCTGTTCCCCGCCGACTGGTCGGACCTGACCATCGACGAGGACGCTCCGCCGTTTGAGATTCAATCCGGCGCGGGAGATGGCATCGAATTGCCTGCTGATGGCGACGCCGCAGCACCTGAAAGTCCTGCTGACGGAGAGGCAGCACCGGCTCTCAAAGTGCCCGCAGACGAGGCAGCACCAACAGGCGATGCTTCCGCGAAGGATGACGCAGCCAGCGAGTCAAGCCCTAAGGAATGAGCGAACTTTCAGCCAGCGAAGCGATCAGTGTCACGGTGGAAGCTCGCGCTCATGGCTGGCGGATCGACCATTACCTCGCACGGCTCTACCCGAACTACAGCCGCTCGGCCTTTCAAAAGGCCATCAACCAGGAAGCCGTTCTGCTGAACGGGCTTCCGGCAAAAACCGGCCGTCGCCTTCGGGTCAACGACACGCTGAGCGTCAAACTGCCGCAGAAGTCGGACTCGTCGCTTCTGGCCGAAGACATTCCGCTGGAAATTCTGTACGAAGACGACAGCCTGGTCGTCCTCAACAAAGCAGCCGGTATGATCGTCCATCCCGGACGAGGCAACTATCACGGAACGATGGCCGGAGCTCTGCAGTTTCACTTCGACCAGCTCAGTGACATGGCCGGGCAGCTTCGACCGGGCATCGTCCACCGTCTGGACCGCGACACAACCGGCGTGATCATCGTCGCCAAAGACAACCAGATTCACAGTCGGCTCAGCAGCCAGTTCGAGAAACGCGAAGTCACCAAAGAATACCGCGCATTGGTCTGGGGAAGGCCGGACTTTGACTCCGACCTGATTGAAACTCACATGTCCGTTCACCCGGGCAAACGCGAAAAGATGCAGGTGTGCGAGCCCGGCGGCAACTCTCGAGATGCCACGACCTGGTACGAAGTCATCCAGCGATTCGAAAAAGCAGCGTACGTCAGACTGCTGCCGAAGACCGGCCGGACTCACCAGCTTCGCGTCCACATGAATCACCTCGGGCACCCGATTCTGGCCGACAGTCTGTATCGCGGCCGGTCGAAGGTCACCCAGGCCGATCTCAACTCGGCGCTGACAGGAACCGACGACAGCCCGATCCTTATCCAGCGTCAAGCTCTGCATGCAAGAAGGCTGACATTTCGTCACCCACTCAGTGGAAAAGAAATGACGATTGAGGCACCATTGCCCGACGACATGCAGGCCACGCTGAACTATCTTGAGTCACTCGCCCACTGAGCAACAAACCGTTGACACCTTCGACGTTGGAAACAGGTTGCAGCAACCGGACGCTCAACCGCAGACATCACCATAAAGGCCCACCTCATGAGACTCGCCAGGGTATCCCCATCCAACGGAGAAATTGTCATCGTCGCGGTCAACGACGCCGACGTTCAGAAGCTCGATCTGACTCAGGTCGAAAACTGCCACAAGCTCTGTGACATTCTGCACTCGCCCGATCCGGTCGGGCTGTCGAAGTTCCTGATTGACCCGAATGCCGCTCCGATTCCGATCGACGAGGTGCGTTTTCTGGCTCCGATCGATCAGCAGGAAGTCTGGGCCGCCGGAGTAACCTACAAGCGAAGCCAGGTCGCCCGCATGGAAGAATCCGAAGCCGGAGCGTCTCACTACGACATGGTCTACACAGCCGATCGTCCTGAGATCTTCTTCAAAGCCAACGCCGCACGAGTCTCAGGTCCCGGCCAGGTCGTCCGAGTTCGACACGACAGCAAATGGTCGGTCCCGGAACCCGAGTTCACATTGGTCATCTCTCCGCAGGGAAATCTCGTCGGTCACACAATCGGCAACGACATGTCCGCTCGGGACATCGAGGGTGAAAACCCGCTCTACCTCCCTCAGGCCAAACTCTACAACCAGTGTGCAGGACTCGGCCCGTGCATCCAGTTGGCCGAAGGCGAACTCGACAAGGAAGCCACCACGATCAAGATGACCATCGAACGGTCTGGCAAGTCAGTGTTCAAAGGCGAAACAAACCTCGGTCAAATGGCCCGAGAATTCAAAGACCTGATTCAATGGCTGACTCGCGAAAACGACATCCCGACCGGCGCGTTCATGATGACCGGCACGGGCATCGTTCCACCCGATGAATTCACACTGTTCGATGGCGATTCCGTCACGATCGAAATTGCCGGCATCGGCACGCTGACCAACCCGGTCGTCAAAGAGAGCTATCCCGAATAGTTGGCTTACAAACTTTTTCACGTCGCCAATCTTCAAAGTCGACACAACCTTGGATCCAACGGACGCCGTCATGTTGAAGTCTCTGCGTTCTTCGATGTTCGCAATCGTCGCGTTGAACATTTTCAACGTTCAAACCGTTGAATCAGCGCCGGCATTTCAGTTCGTCAATGGCGACCGAGTGGTCCTGCTGGGCGATACGTTTTTCGAACGAGCTCAACGCTACGGCTGGCTGGAAACCGCAATTCAACTTCGGTTCCCGGAGGACAACATCCAATTCCGAAACCTCGGCTGGAGCGGCGACACAGTCTTTGCCGAATCGCGAGGGATCTTCGATCCACCGGCCAAAGGTTACGCTCGGATGCTGGAACAGGTCCGTGGCCTGAAACCAACAGTCATCATGCTCAACTACGGAGGCAACGAAGCCTTCAACGGTCCCGGTTACCTCGACACCTTCGTCAAGCAGTACGGCAAACTGCTCGACGATCTTTCATCGACAAAGGCCCGCCTCGTTCTGGTGTCCCCCCTGCCGCTTTTCAACGCGGGCCCACCGTTGCCAAAACCCGATAAGCACAACGCTGTCCGCAAGCAGTTCGTCGAAGCCGTTCAGCAATTAGCCAATGACCGCTCGCTGCACTTTGTCGACATCTGGACTCCCGTCGAACAAAAGCTGGACCTGCTCAGCGCAAAACGAGTCACCGAAGAAGGAGTCCACTTGACAGACTTCGGTTACGGCATCGTGTCCACGATCTTTGCCCAGGCACTGACTGGCGATTCGACTGCCACTTCGCAGAGCACAGAATTCGGCCCGTCCGTCGCCATGCTTGCTGTCGAAGAACTCCGCCGGACGATTGTCGAAAAGAACGAAATGTACTTCTATCGCTGGCGGCCGCAGAACGTCACTTACCTCTTCCTGTTCCGAAAGCACGAACAGGGAAATAACGCCAAAGAAGTAGACGACTTTCTGCCAATCATTTCCCGCCTCGAAAAGAAAATCTTCGAACTGAAAGGTAAGCCCCAGAAAGTCAGCGGCGAAGTCTTCAAGAAATCTGACAACAGTTAAAAAAATTAGCCACAGAGATCACAGAGGCCACCGAGAAACTTCCGTAATTAGATTCCTCTTTTACCTCTATGGCTTGAAGCATTTCTTAGGCATTGCAGACGACACACACAACACCCAGAGAAGAAGCGAAGCTCCCATGATTGATCGCACGGAAATCTTTCCGAACGTCATCGAAATGAATTATCAGGCTCGCAAGCGGCTGGGCTGCTGCGTCTACCTGGTCTTCGATGGGCCGGACTGGATGCTTATTGATATTGGCTACGAAGATACCGTCGCCGAGATCATCGAACTGATCCGGCAAATGGACTTTGCGCTGGCCAACTGCAAATACCTCGTCGCGACCCACGCGGATGTTGACCACATTCAAGGTCTGAAGAAGGCTAAGGAACTACTTCCACAGGCAGAAACAGTCGGTCATCCCGAATCGTCCAGACTGCTCAAAGAAGGAGATCGGATTGTGACTTACGCTGAGATCTCAGCGCAGGATATCTCGATCGACCTCCCGACTCTTTCGCTGGACCGAACCATCAACGAGGGCGACAAGCTGGCTCTTGGTTCGAAGTCACTCGACGTCTGGCACACGCCCGGCCACACCGAAGGCATGCTTTCCTTCCGACTGGACAACCTGTTGTTCTGTGCTGACAACATCTATCGAGACGGCTGCGTCGGCAACATCGACGCCCACCACGGTTCCGACATCCCAGCGTTCATCGAGTCGCTGACCCGGATCCGCGAAAGCGATGTCGAGTGGCTGCTGCCCAGCCACGGCCCACCGTTCCGCAAAGACAACGCTCAGCTCGATTCAACGATAGCCAGGCTCGACGGCTATCAGCACATGGCCGATTTCGGAACGTGCGCTGTTGACTGGCCACTGCTCGACGAATGGGAAGACGAAGTCGCACGCGGCGTGCTGCCGAAATAGACCATCTTCATGGTTTCTGGGCAGGAGCTGGAACGCTGAAAGGCCTTTGTTTCCCTGGTGGCCCTCCTGCAGGACACTGAAAACCAATACTGAACGTGCTCTAACGAGCGAAGTCGAACGCTCGCGTCACAACCAAAACGCAACGGTCAGCGTTGGTAGATCGGCAGGTATCCATTGTCGAGCTGCAGGATCGTCGCATTCATGGCCGTCGGATAAACGTCACCGATGTGCGTTTCTTTCCACGCTCCTGATGCCGACTGCTTACGCAGGATCTCTTTGCTGACCGCATCGTAGTACTTGTTCCAGGGTTCGTCGCCGAGTCGGTACTTGACCTGCGCATAATAATAATGCGTGTAGTGCCAGTGCCCGAAGAACCGCGACGTCGTCTTGCCGGGGTCGATGTTCCGCTCGCAGTACTTCATCATCTTTTTGACAGAACCAGACTCGTACTCGCCCGCGTTGAACATCGCCGCAACAGCGGCTGCCGTGATCGGTGGTCGAGCGCCGCCGCCTCGAATGCTGTACTGGATTCCGCCGTCAGGCGTCATGCACTCTTCGATGTACTTGATGGCTTTTTCAATGATCTCGGTCGGCACCGCGATGCCCGCGTTGCGACACGCTCGCAAACCCTGCACCTGAGTGACGCAGGTGGAACCTTCGTCAAAGTTCGGCTGATCCTTGGCGGAAACGTAACCCCATCCGCCGCGGCTGGTCTGTGCCTGAGCGCTGAACTCGACCGCCCTGGTCAGTACCTTTTTCAGCTCCTCGCGACGTTCGACGTCTTCTTCCTCACCAAACACCTGCGAGAGGAACAGCATCGAAAAGCCGTGGCCGTAGGTGTAATGGTAATCTTCTTTGAATCCGATCAGCCCGTTCGGCCGCGACATTTCCATCAGATAGTCCACCGCCAGTCGAACATTTTTTGCATAGCGTCCGCGAGTCGTGGTCGAGCCTTCGCACAGCAACGCGTTGCCAGCCAGAGCCGTCATGGCAACTCGATACTGGCCCCCGTTGGCTTCCCAGTAGCCCTGCCGCCGCTGTTCCCGGGCGAGGTAATCCAGCGCTCGATTCACCGACTGCACAACTCGCGGATCTTTTTTCCGCTTCGCAGCGTCAGCGGACGTCACCGTCAGGCACGCAGTCAACGTCAACAGCACAATGAAAACTCGACTCATAACAGGCTCCAGACAATTCTGTCGGCAGAGTGAACCGACCAGCTTAAGGTCGACCAGACGGAGTCGACAAGCTCGTTCGAAATCGCCGGTAAGGAACTGTCCCGAAATAAATTCCTTGTTTGACCCGAAGCCGCAGGCGATGGTGTTTCAGACGCCGGCACGCACTCAAAAACACCATCGCCTGCGGCTTCGGGTCAAACAAGGCTACGGAAATCGGGAATCTATTTCGGGACTGATCCTTACCGACTCCGTCAGCAAACCGGCGCCGCACCGCCCCTCGCCTGCTCTATTCTGCTGATTCACGAGCGTGTCAACGTTAGACCGTTGTTTAACCGTTGCTGAGCCTTCATCAGGCAGCAATGGCGATCCTCGGTTCCTCTTTGGTTCCGAGCAGCAGGTCGATCGTCGTCTTCGAAGCACCGGTCTGGACCAGGACGAAATCTCTGGCGGCGACTCCCTGTTTGGTCGCTGATTGCCGATCCGTCAGCCATTCTCGAAGCAGAGCGGTCAGCGCGGCCTCGTCTTCGACGACTCTGGCCGCATTGCGAGCAAGCAGCGACTCAACGACGTCGCGGAAATTGCGAGTGTTTGGGCCGAAGCAAACGGCCGCACCATACGCGCAAGGCTCGATCATGTTCTGGCCACCTCGGCTGCCCATGCTGCCACCGACGTAGGCAAAGTCAGCAAGTCCCCAACAGGCGGATAGCTCGCCCAGGGTGTCGAGCAGGATGACCGGCTTCGCCCCGCCTCGGTTGTGGGCACCAGCGGTGGCCTCGTCAACTTCGACAGCGGATCGCCGGAGCAAAGGCAGTCCGTAACTATTGACCAGTCGAGCCGTCTCTTCGAAACGTTCTTTGTGACGCGGAACAAGGATCAGGCGAAGTTCCGGAAACTCGCTCTGCAGGTCCAGCCATGTTGCCAGTGCGATCTTCTCTTCGGAATCCTGCGTGCTGCCGGCGATAAAAACGGGCTCGTCTTCCGTCAGCCCGAACGCTCTTCGAAGACGCAGCGTGTGTTCGTTTCGGCGGTCTATGTTGATCCGGTCGAACTTCGCCGAGCCGGTGACGTGCAGACACTCGGATCGCGCACCAAGAGCCAGAAATCGCGCGGCGTAAGTTTCATTCTGCACAGCCAGAAGATCGAACGACTGCAGCACCGGACGCAGCAGCCAGCGAAGTTTCGAGTAACCTCGAAAGCTCTTTTCACTCAGCCGACCATTGATCAGCGAAAGCGGAATTCCGTTTAACTGGGCGGCTTTCAGGAAGTTAGGCCACAGCTCCAGCTCAACCAGGATGATCTGCGTTGGTCGGATCCGCGAAATCGCTCGACGGACTGCCCACGAAAAGTCGAGCGGAAAGTAGCCAAGTGAAACGTCAGGAAACTTTTGCCGGGCGACGGCGTGACCGGTCGTTGTTGTGGTCGTCAGGACGATTTCGGCATGCGGCGAGCGTGACCTCAGCTCGGGAATGATTGACTGCAGAAGCAGCACTTCCCCAACGCTGACTGCGTGAAACCAGTAGCGCTCCCGGTCAGCTGCAACTTTGCCGAGATCAGGCAGGGACCCAAACAGTTTCTCGCCCCAGCCGGTGCGATACTTGCCGTGAACCAGGCTGCGGTAAACCAGGACCGGCGACACCGCCGCCAGCAGCAGACAATAAACCAGGTTCAGGAATAGAGACAAAACGCTCAGCTCCCATACATATTGGCTGTCACCTCTCCCGCTTGCGGGAGAGGTCGGCCTCTCAGGGCCGGGTGAGGGTTTCAATATTGGATTAAGCCAGGATTCAATCGAGATCAGACACCAACTCCCCCCTCACCCGCGGCTGAGACCGCGACCTCTCCCCCAAGGGGGGAGGTGACAAAGATCTCGAAAGTGGCGACGTCCGATTACGGACGAATGACGACTTCGCTGCCTTTGACAAGGAAATTGTAGACTTCGACAACGTCCTTGTTTTGCATTCTCACGCAGCCGGCGGATTCCGATTTGCCGATGGAACTCGGCTCGATCGTTCCGTGGATTCCGTAACTGTCACCCAGATCAATCCAGTGAGTGCCCAGCGGATTCGTCGGCTGCCCGCCTTCGATAACTCGACCGTTCGGATCGGTGTATTGAGGCGAAGTGATTCGGTCCAGCACGGCGAACTTGCCGACCGGTGTTGAGCTGTTTCGTCCGGTTCCGATCGAATAACGCTTCACAAAGAAACCGTGGCAATGAACCGTCAGCTCGAAGTCGCTGAGATCGACGAACGCTGAGAATGGTCCTTTAATTACTTTCAGTTTCTGGCCAGCTCGAACCCGTCGAGGATCGACCCGGTTCAACGCGGCGAGGTATTCCCAGTTGAGTCCGTACTTCGGAGCCACTCGCTGGAGAAAGTCACCCGACTGAATTTCGTACGGCTCGAGGAAATGCGGCTGCGGCTCGAAGTAGATCGCCTGAGCATTCTTCTCGATCCGCTCAAGAATCGTCGGCTTCAACTCAGGATTGTTCCAGTACAAAGTGGACAGCTCACGATGAGCAGCGACGAAGTTCCGGTTGCCCAACCACTCGTCGATCTGTTGCAACTTTGCTTTTGTCCCTTTGTCAGAATTTGTCCCTTTGTCAGAAGACGACGGCTGGGATTCTGTAGTCGTCGTCCGAGCGGCGGTCCGAACCGGTGCGGCGGTTGTCTGCCCGGACTGCGATGCAGCATCGGTTTCGAACGGTGGAGCTTCTTCGCTGGATTCCGTTTCTTCCGGCTCGAAGAGGTCCAGCGTTGCCGCACGTTCGGCGAAGGCGACCTCTGTCGGGAAGCCCCGAGCCTCGCCGAATGTCGGCGACTCTTCAGTATCGAACAGGTTTGGCGGAGCACTTCTGGATTCATCAGCAGAAATCGATTGAACGGGACGCGCCCCCGCCGACGCACCAAATCCAGACGAAACCGTTCCTGCAACCTGCTGGACGTTGAGTCGTTGAGATTCTGACTGACCGAAGCCCGCTGTCGACAATTGACGATTCGCCGCCGAGCCGACTGCATTCGCGCTCCGATTGCTGCGAAAGTCAGTCGCGGGAAATTCGTCCGGAATGACTCGATCTCGGTCGACGGATTCAGGAGGAGCGCCGCCAACGTCAGGCTCACTCTGCGAATGCACAAACGGGGACGCGGCGGAGTTCCCGGCGACGTCGTCGCGGTCGGTGAAACTTGCCCAATCGAGCGAGTCCAGTTCCTCAAGCGTCTGCCGAGTGGCCAGGTCGCCGGTTTCAGCCTCGCCGACTTCGATCGGTAGCCAGTGAGCGAACCATGCCGCACCAAACAGGCCGGCTCCAAGAAGCACCAGCGAAGTTGAGAATAGCGCAATGCGTCGCGATGAGTTCCACATAATTCGTCCCTGAATTGCAGATCAAACCGGCTCAGCCGGCGGGCCGGGAATGCTAACTCAGAGCCGAATCTGCCTCTACGCGAATTCCTGTTCACGGATGGTCGACTCGCCGCCGCCGGCCGTCGCTTACAGCCTGCCGATGAAGGCTCCGCCACCCTCGGTCATGCGAGCCGCCGGAAGCTTCCAGACGCTCAGGAAAAACCCGCATAAACCCAGACCGACAGAGTCGACCGCGTCAGCGTTTTCGCCAGAATCCGTGTTTTTGCTGCAACTCTGCGGTCGACCTCGCAGTGTTACCCTCACAGAAATTCCCGCATTGCCAGACCAGGATTCGACACCGATTCCAGATCGAAGCCAAACTCACCGTAGATTCCACACTTTCGCAAGTGGGCTGTCTGGCTCTGAATGCTGCCTCTGAATGTGCTAAAGTCGTCATGTCCAAACGAAATCAACAGAGAGATCAGAAACCGTGAATCGTCGTGACTGGCTAAGTTCGACCAGCGTGCCAGCGTTTGCCTTCCTCGGCGAACTGCTCCGGATGCGGCGTGCCAACGCGGCGAATCCGACGCCTTCAACTGAAGGCTCCTCGCCGGGGTTCGGCCGAGCCAAATCTGTCATCGTCGTCTTTGCCAACGGCGGACAAAGCCAGCTCGAATCGTGGGATCCCAAACCCGGTGCTCCGGCCGAAGTTCGTGGAGCCTTCGGGGCGATTCCGACATCGGTGCCCGGAACAATGATTTCTGACCGGTTGCCGCAGCTCGCGAAACTGGCCGATCGTTACAGCATCGTTCGAACGATGTCGCACGAGGATCTCGATCACGGCTCCGCGTTTTACCTCGCAATGACCGGGACTTATCACCAGCGGATATCGTCGAATCCGCTGCCAAAGCCAACCGATCATCCGTTCTTTGGCTCAGTTCTTAAGCGAGTGCGACCGACTCAGAAGTTCGTCCACACGTCGGTGATGGTCAACGGCCCCGCTCAGGTGCCTTTTGAAATCGGTCCCGGCCAGTTCGGCGGTCTGCTGGGAAAAGACTTCGACCCGATGGTCGTCGGCAATGTGACGACCGGGCGGCCCCCGGTTCCCGGCCTGACTCCAATCGCGACGCTCGACGGTCAGCGCCGCGGCGGCCGAGCCGAACTGCTCTCACATCTCGAATCATCCGCGTCCGAAGCCGGCACCGAATTCTCGTCGCCGATGTTCGACATGCAGGCTTTGTACCGACAGGCGTTCGACATGCTCGACCGCCCGGAAGCTCGCGAAGCTTTCAACCTTGATGCCGAACCTGCAGCACTCCGAGACCGCTACGGCCGAAACCGCTCCGGGCAGGCATGTCTGCTGGCCAGGCGGTTGGTTGAAGCCGGCACCCCTTTGGTCACCGTCGTGTGGAATCATTCCAACCGCGGACAGGATCGATTCGCAGAAGCGGAAGAGTTCGGCTGGGACACTCACAACGACATCTTCCAGGTCATGGGCAAGCACCTGCTTCCAAAATTCGACCAGAGTTTCTCTGCGCTGCTGGAAGATCTCGACACTCGCGGCCTCCTCGACGAAACACTCGTCGTCTGCATGGGCGAGTTTGGCCGAGCACCTCTGGTCGCTCTGGAACCAAACTTCGACGGAGCAACTCCCGGACGCAAACACTGGGCAGCGGTTTACTCGATCGTGCTGGCCGGAGCTGGCGTCGAGCCGGGATCGGTCATCGGTAAATCCGATCGGCACGCCGGATACCCCGTCAGCAAAAAGTTCGGGCCCTGGGACGTGACCGCGACAATCGCTCACGCACTCGGCATCGACCCCGCCAGCCATTTTAAGGATCTGGCAGACCGGCCTTACGCGATCAGCTCAGGCAGTCCCATCACCGAGCTTTACTCGGGATAAGCCAACCGCAGGCGACTTAGGATCAGTCCCGAAATAACTTCCCGATTTCCGGTGCCATGTTTGACCCGAAGCCGCAGGCGATGGTGTTTTGAATGCGTGCCAGCGTCTGAAACGCGGGCGCCTCCGGCTTCCGGTCAAACAAGGAACTTATTTCGGGACAATCCCTTAGTAGTTTTGTTTGTAAATCATGACACGGTTAATCGTTTGCCCCGAAGCCGCAGGCGAAGGTGCGATTCACGTTCAGAAACGCCTTCGCCTGCGGCTTCGGGTCAAACAAACTTTCCATGCCAACCCTTTGAAGATTTATGAAACCGACCACTCAGCACAGCGGTTCGTTGCGATAGGCGCGGTCGAGAATTTGCATGGTGTGCAGAACCGGGATGCGTTTTCCGAAGACGACCTGCGAAAGGTGAGTTTCGATCTGCGTCATGCAGCCGATGTTGCCCGAGGCGACGACGTCGGGCTCGGTCGAGATGACCGCTCGTGCTTTCTGGCTGCCAAGCTCTGCGGCTGTCTCTGGTTGCTCGATGTTGTAGGTTCCCGCCGAGCCGCAACACATGTCTCCGTTGGGAATTTCAACAAGTTCGAGGTTTCCGATCGAAGCCAGCAGCTGCCGTGGCTGAGATTTCACCTTCTGCGCGTGAGCCAGGTGACAGGCGTCGTGATAAGCCAGCCGGGTTTTCGTTGGCAGCTCAGGCGGAGCAGCGATCCCCAGCTTCGCCAGAAAAACGCTGACATCGCAGACGCGTTTGACGAATTCTTCGGCCGCCGCCTGCTCGGGCTCGCCGCGGAGCCAGAGGGCGTACTCGTGCATGCCCGATCCGCAGCCGGCAGCGTTTGTGAGAATCGCGTCGACGTCGCTCGGAAACGCCTTGAGATTCTGTTTGGCAAACTCCTTTGCCTGATCAGCGGCTCCCGTGTGAGCGGCCAATGCTCCGCAGCATGACTGTTGTTTGGGGATGACCGTTTCGATTCCGTTTTTCGCGAGAACTCGCAACGTGGCGAAGTTGATGTCCGGGGCGAGAACCTGTTGTGCACAACCGGCGAGGAGGGCGACTCGACCTTTGCGTTCGCCCTCGGCAGGAAATACTTCCGGCAGCGGTTGAGCCGCAGGGATCTTCGCTGGCAACAGATCAAGCATGTCTCCGAGTCGGCCGGGCATTGCCTTTCTGAACAGGCGTCCGACACCGCCCAGCTTTGCAGCCATTCGAAAACGACCGGGGTACGGCAGCGTCTCAAGAATGAAACGCCGCAACGTTTTGTCGATGATCGACCGCTCGCGCTTGGGTTCGCTCGTCGCGCGAAACGCGGTGATCAACTCTCCGTAAGGCACGCCTGACGGGCACGCCGTTTCGCAGCCGACGCAGCCCAGGCACTTGTCGATGTAAGGCTCGGCTTCGTTGAGTTCGACGTTGCCTTCCAGGACTTCTTTCATCAGGAAAATGCGACCGCGCGGCGAATCCATTTCTTCGCCGTGAACCTGGTAGGTCGGGCAAGCCGGCAGACAGAATCCGCAATGCACGCACTTCTGCACGGCCTCTGCCATCGGCAGGCCTAACGGTCCGATCTGATCAACGGGAATATCGTGCTGCATGAAAATGCCGTCGCGAGGATTACGAATTTCGTGTGGATTAACGAATGCGTCAGAAATAGCTTCTCTGTTTGATCGTGAAGATTTCTAACCACAGAGACACAGAGAACGTTCTCTTATGACAACCTCTTTGATCTCTGTGCCTCTGTGGTTAATTTCAGGATCATTGAATTGTGAAGTTAAACTGGATGCGTTCTGTAAGTTACGCCGTCGGCGCGAAGTTGAATCGTGAATCAGGATCGAAGACTGTCAGAAGTCGGTCGGCAAACGCCGGACCTTGCCGAGGTCCTCTTTGAGGATCGCTCCACTTTCCGGTGAGTGCCAACGCCGGTCGGGCAAGAGTCTGGCACACAAGGTCGAGGTCGTTCTCGCCGGCATTTTCGGGAAGAGCCAACCAGAGAACGTTGCCTCCGACGCTGTATCGCCGAACGCTTTCGAAGTTTGCTTCCGTCAGGAATTTCTCGGCCTTCACCACCTGAGCCGGAGCAATCGGCACTTTGACCAGTTGATGATTGTCGGGCACCCAGCGAAACTCGCGAGCGTCGCTCCAGACCTGTGCGTCGTCGTCGCCGCTCAGCGTTTCGATTTTCACACCCGAATCGGCTTGCAGCAGAATGTTTCGAACTCGGTCGGTCCTTGCACTGACTGCGGCTGAGAGGCCGCCAATTCTCAACCAGACTCGCCCCGGCGGATCGAGGTCCAGACACTGCAGTTCTTCCTGCGCCATCGCCAGACGGATCATCGCAGCGTTGCCCGTTTCGACGTCTGAGAAATCTGCACGAATCGTGGTCCATGTTTCGGGCATTGGAAAAACTTTGAACGTCAGCTCGACAAGCACGCCCAATCGTCCGAGCGATCCTGTCACGAGTTTTGGGATATCAAACCCGGCGGCATTCTTAACGACCTTCCCACCTCCAAAAACGGCGCGACCTTCGCCGGTCACCATCTTCACGCCGAGAATGAAGTCGCGAATCCCTCCGTAGCGAAACCGGCCCGGCCCGGAGAGGCCGCTGGCCGTTGTGCCGCCAAGCGTTGCTCCGGCTTCAACGAACGGAGGGTCGAAGGGAAACAGTTGCCCGTTCTTTGCCAGGGCATCCCGAATCTCCGACAGCGGCGTACCGGCCAGAGCCGTGAAGGTATATTCGGTGGGCTCGTACTCAAGGATTCCGCTCATGCCAGCCGTGCTGACGGTCGCCCCGTTCGACAATGCGGGCTTGGTCTCGGCACCGCACACACGGATGCGTTCCGAGGCTCGGACGATGTCCTGAAGTTCTTCAATGTTCGCTGGTTGGTGCATGCTCGGAGTCGTACTGAAGTCTTTGTGAGTAATCTTAAAATCGAAAAAAAGTCAGTCGCGGAAGATGACGCCCGCCTTTTCAAGTGGGTGGGCACCTCGCGTCAGTAAAGCAGGAGCCGTTGAGGCGGGAAGCTTCTTTCCTCGATTCGCCAGTTCCAGAGGATCGACCGCTCGCTGCAACCGATGCATGAACTCGATGTCTTCCTCGCCGTACATTTCGCCCAGATACACCCTCTTCTCGAGACCGACGCCGTGCTCGCCGGTGATCGATCCGCCCAGACGAATGCACAACCGAATGATCTCGCCAGACAACTCTTCGGCCTTGTGAAGAGCCCCTTCTTCGCGACCGTCGAACATGACGAGTGGATGCAAGTTGCCGTCGCCCGCGTGGAAAACGTTGGCGACGCGGATGCCATATTCGCCACTCAGTCGTTCAATTTCTCGCAGGGCTTCGGCCAACTTTGTTCGTGGCACGACGCCGTCCTGCACGATGAAGTCAGGACTCAGCCGGCCGACTGCCGAAAACGCACTCTTGCGACCCTTCCAGATCTTCAGACGGTGATCGACGTCCTTGGCAGCTTCGACGACGTACGCTCCCGACTCTTCGATCACTCGGTGAAGAAGCGGCGTTTCGGCATCAACTTCGTCCGACGTGCCTTCCAGTTCGACAATCAGAATTGCCGCTGCGTCTTTCGGGTAGCCCGCACTGATCGCCGCCTCGGCCGCGTCCATCGTCAACCGGTCCATGATCTCCATCGCGCCGGGAAGTAACCCGGATGCCACCACCATGGCGACGGCGTTACCCGCCTTCTCCAGCGAATCGTACGCGGCCTGCAACGTGTAAAACTTCTCCGGCAACGGCAGCAGTCGCAACGTGATTTCCAAAGCGACGCCGAACAGGCCTTCGCTACCAATGAACATCCCGGTCAGATCCTGGCCGACCGATTCCAGACTGTCGCCGCCGAGTTCGACGATCTCGCCATCGGGCAAAACGACCTTGATGCCCAGCACGTGGTTCGACGTCATTCCGTACTTCAGGCAGTGAGCACCGCCGGAGTTAAAAGCGACGTTTCCGCCGATCGTGCAGACCGGCCCGCTGGAAGGATCCGGAGCGTAGTACAACCGGTCCGCCGCCACGTGCTGCGAAACTTTCAGATTGACAACGCCCGGCTCGACGACCGCAATCCGCTGCTCGGCGTCGTAACTGAGAATTGTATTCAGCCGGTTCAGCGCGATGACCAGGCCGTTTTCAATCGGAACAGATCCACCGCTGAGACTCGTCCCGCTGCCTCGCGCGATGAATGGCATTTCGAATCGATGACAGAGTTTGACCGTGTCGATGACTTCCTGCTGAGTTTCGGACAGAACGACTCCGCAAGGCTTTGCCCGGAAACACGTCAGCCCGTCGGATTCGTACGGCGCAAGCTGAGCGTTGTTCGTCAGAATTCGGTCCGCCGGATAAATGCGGCCCAACTCTGAGAAAAATGCAGTCAGATTCTGTGTTGAAGCAATCTCGGGTTCGGCACTCATCGGTGCAGAAACTCCTCGCCCTGAAGGAACGACTCAAACTGAACTCACGGATGATAATGGAGCTTCCCCATCCTGTCCCGGTCGCGGCACGCTTGGATTACCGACATCCGCTCGCAATGATCTCCGCGATTCGATGACCTCCTCCCCGGCATAAACGATCGTCCGTTTCGCTATCACGATGCGCGGCAGTATGTTCGAATTCGCAAGGAAAATATTTGATTCACAAAATAGCCGCAGAGCGACGGCAGAGAACTCACGATCGCACGCCTGCTGTCGCCGCTTCGCGGCTTTCGTTGGGCTGGGTCTGGTACCCCCTGGCTGACGCCAGGGGCTAAATGCTGTCGCCGCTTCGCGGCTGAAATCCGGGAATCACATAATTCCCGGTCCCTTATCCCAGAAAGACACGCTCATGTTGAAAGCTGCCGTTTTTTCGCTCAACGGAGAAGAAGGACCACACATCGCCACGCTGCAGGATGCGGGGTTTGAACTCGTCTTCAAGCCGGAAGGCAGCGACTTTTGGAAAGAAGACGACCTCATTGCGGCGATGGAAGGTTGCTCGGCCGTGATCGCGGGTTCGGAGCCGTACACTCGTCGCGTCATCGAAAACTGTCCGGAGTTGCGAATCGTCGCGCGAAGCGGAGTCGGCTTTGACGCCGTCGACCTGGAAGCCTGCAACGACAAAGGAATCCTCGTCACGACAACTCCGGGCGTGAACCATCACGCCGTCGCCGAGCACACGATCAGCCTTCTGATGGGAATCGCTCGCGATTTTCCGAAACAGGATCAGCACGTCCGCACGGCAAGCTGGATTCGCCGAGCCTTTCCTCGAGTCATGGGCACGACACTGGGGATCGTCGGTCTGGGTCGGATCGGTCAAGCGGTCGCCACCAGGGCTCGCGGGCTGGGCATGAATGTCGTCGCCTACGACCCGTATGCCAACAAAGAATTCGCTTCCGAATGGCAGATTGAACTGGTCCCCCTTGACGATCTTTACGCGAGGTCGGATTACGTCTCGCTACATTCTCCGTCGACACCCGAAACGGCTCACATGATCAACAAGGATTCGCTGGCGAAAATGAAGCCCGGATCCGTTGTGATTAACACGGCTCGCGGATCGCTGATCAAAGAAGTCGACCTGATTGAGTCGCTGAAAAGCGGTCACCTGCGAGGAGCCGGTCTGGACGTCTACGAAGTCGAACCGTTGCCGGCCGACAGCCCACTTCTGGAACTGGACAATGTCCTGCTCAGCGGCCACACCGCCGGGTTGGACATCGAATCTCACAACGGCATGTTCGGAATGTGCGGAGAGATTATCGTTGCGCTTCACAAGGGCGAATGGCCGGCCGCCGAGTGTCTTCAGAATCTGCCCGGCGTTACGGATTGGAAGTGGTAGAAAACGGCTGAAGCTCGAAACTGGTCGTCGAGGTTGTGTTTTCTGTAGGGTGTGACAAGCGGGCTGAACGCGTATCGCGGTGTGCCGGCGCGGAGTTCTTTCGAGCTTCGCTACGCTTTGGTGAGACGAAAGTCGCCCGCGCCGGCACACCAGCCGTTTGATTCGCTCCGCTGGTCACACCCTACGAAAAACCGACAATGCACGATGCGTTACGTCGAGCGTTCATGAAGGACAAACACGAGCCGAGGCCGTCAGGCTTTGGGTAGTCGACGCAATCATCGGGAGCTCCCCGGAAGCTGAGGCATCCTGCTCGCAAAGTGAATGGCAAAGAGCATTCAATGGCCAGACGAAACGACTCAGTCCCGATTGACGATCCGACCGCGCTGGCGAAGTTCGGTCGGCTGGAAGTCGTTGCGAAACTGCTCGTTGAAGGCTGCGTCATCGGGCAGCATAAAAGCCCGTTTAAGGGAGCGAGCGTCGAATTCGTCGAACATCGCAAGTACTACCCCGGTGACGAAATTCGGCACATCGACTGGCGAGCGTATGGCAAGACCGGCCGCTACTACATCAAGGAATTTGAGGACGAAACGAATCTGCGGTGCTACCTCTTCGTCGACTGCTCAGGCAGCATGGCTTACGGCAACAGCACGCTCAGCAAATTCGACTATGCCCGGCAACTGGCGGCCGCATTGGGTTACCTCCTGTTGGCTCAACAGGACGGCGTCGGCCTGGTTGCTTTCGATACGAAGGTTCGAGAAAGATTCGAGCCGGGAACCAGCCCGCAGAAGTTTCATCAACTCACCGCCGCGCTGGAGAAATGCAAACCGGGTGCGGAAACGAGCCTCGGCGAAGTCATCAGCCAGACGCTCCCGACAATTCCTCGACGCAGCCTGATTTTTGTGATCAGCGACTGCTTCGACAAAGTCGAGGCGCTAACGGCCGCCCTGAAAAGAATGCGGCACGCCCGGCACGAGGTCATCCTGCTGCAGGTCGTCGCTCCTGAAGAGGAGACGTTTCCGTTTCGCAGCCCGACACAATTCCGAAGTCTCGAAAAGAACGGACACCGCATGCTGGTCGACCCGCATCGACTGCGAAAACTCTACGTCGAGCAGTACCAGGAATTCTGCGAAGCACTGCAGAAGCAATGCACCGGCATGGGCATCGACCTTCTGAAGATGACCACCGCCGATCCCTATCAGAAGGTCCTGGGAGCATTCCTCGATGCGCGATCGAAACCTTAAGCGTTCCAGTGCTGTCCGATTTTCAAGGTTCACTTTGCCTGGGCCGTCCAGCGTTTAGCCAGCCATCTGGAAGCGTCGGATCGTGAATCTTCCGGATCGACTTTGCGCAGAAACGCCGCACCACGCCGGCTGTTATCGGACAGTGCCATGGCAATGCCAGCAAGATAGTTGGCCTCACTCTTGAACCGGCCGGGGTAGATGCTCGTCCTCGACTGAAGCTGCCTGAGATAATCTTCCAGATCAGTGGCAGCTGATGAAAAGGCTCTTTTCTGGAGCTGACATGTGGCTCGCCAGATGATCGCCTCTTCCGCCGCGTTCAAGTGACGGGACTTCACATCGTCCGGCAGTTGCTGTTCAGCCAGTGGCCGGAGATCGGGAGCGACGAGGTTGTCTTTCGGCGAAGGTGGCATGGTTCGCCAGTTCTGAACTTTGAGGTAAGCCGGGATCGCCTGCTCAGGCCGCCCCATGATCTGATCAATACGGCCTCGGCGATGCGTCCCCCAGGACGCTCCAAAGGTAAACTCCAGTTTCTGCTGTCCTGCATTGGTTTTATCAGGCTGCAAGCCAACGCGAATCGGCTGTGGGACTTTGAAGGTGTCATTCATCGCGGCCAGCCGTGCAGACTGATCAGTGTCCTTGCCGACAGACTCGCGCGCCTCTCGCTGATGTTCGGGGTAAAGCCATACACCGACCTTCGATTCAGGCAGCACTTTCGAAAGATGTTCCGAAACGATCTCAGCCAGGCCTTCAAACGGACCGCAGGAAACCAGTGGTTCAAAGATGAGAGCTTTCACGTCGACCGGCTGGCCATTACGCAGACCTTCCATCCGCCGTGACCAGACACTCGAATCTCCAATGATTTGTGGCTGCATTTTTTTGAACTGATCGAGAGTGATTGCGTAAGGCGACGCTTCGTCAATGCCCATCTTTGTCAGGACAGACGGGTCACCCAACAGCTGTGTCAGGGTTGCGGGCTGTCTAACTAATGCATCCGTTGCAGGTTCGTCGGGACTCGCAATCGGCAGCCCCAGCGCGGCGTCAAACAGGTAAAGCGAATCGTTCAACAGTGCTCCCACCATCAGATTCTTTGTGACTGAATCTTCCTGCTCGGCATCGGATGATTCATCCGCAAAGACCATTGTTGGAATCCGACGTTGCCGCAGCAAAGTTGCAAACGCCCAGGCACGATCCTCGGCAGTACCGACTCCGTACAATGCAGATTCGAACGGCCCGAACGGCAGCGATTCGGCGGCAGGCACAACGTGAATCGTGTTGACGACGAAGTAAAACAGTTCGACCACTGAGTCCAACTCTGACTTCGCCCCTGTCGTCACGGACTCGGCGACTTCTCGCGCCCAGAGGCTGTCGCGAATATGATTCGAATCGCGAAGGACAAATCTCGGCCGAAGAATTCGTTCAACAACTTCCGCTGGCAGAAGCTTCGAAAGAGACTCAGCCAACTGCTTTTCGTCGACTTCCGGATCGACCATTTCGGCAAGCATTTCTCCGCCCCACTCGTTGATGTCGGACGTGGGTAAATCGCGAGGAACGTTGATGCCAAACTCGTCAGGCAACAGTCCTTCAAAGGTTGTCTCCAGTGAAATGACAATCGTTTCTTCCGGTGGGACCTCGGTTCCTGCGAGCTCAGCGGAGTCCTTGTTGCAACCCCGCAGAAGCATCATGACGCCACAAAGTGCAACGCCAGCCACCATCGACGTCACCAGGGCGGTTCGTCCCCGACTTGTTTGATTTGCTGAATTCATCTTCCTGCGGTTTCTGATTTTAAAGATCGACAACTCAAAATAATGACGTAGAAACAACCTTAAAACGTCGCTCGCCGCCGGCACGGTTCAGTCGAAACACACCGCCAGCGAGAACCTCCGCCAAACATTCCGTCTTGTGCAACATCAGTCTGTGCCAACACTCTGGTCGAACTCAAGAACGACCTGTCGTAATTTCGTCAGTTGTTGAAACAGAGTTCCGATCTGATCGAGCCGTACCATATTCGGGCCGTCACTCATTGCCTTGTCTGGATCAGGGTGTGTCTCGATGAACACTCCGTGACAACCGGCAGCAACTGCGGCTCGCGCAACAATCGGCACCATTTCCCGCTGGCCACTTGTCGTCGCTCCACCGGGAAGCTGCACGCTGTGAGTCGCATCAAAAACCACCGGTGCCCCTGTCCCGTGCATGATCGGAATCGCGCGCATGTCGTTGACCAAACGACCGTATCCGAAAGTCGTGCCTCGCTCGGTCAGCAGAACGTTGGAGTTTCCTGACTCTTCGCACTTTCGCACGATGTGAATCGTGTCTTCAGGCGCGATGAACTGGGGCTTCTTGACGTTGACGATTCCGCCATGCTTTGCGGTCTCTTCCGAAACCGCCTGAAGCAGATCCGTCTGCCGAGCCAGAAACGCCGGGATCTGAAGAATCCGACACACCTTTGCTGCAGCGGCTGCCTGCGACGGCTCGTGAATATCCGTGGTGACCTGAAGTCCTGTTTGTTCCTTGACCCTGGCGAGAATGTCCAGACCACGATCCAGTCCTGGTCCTCGAAAGCTGTGAATGCTTGTCCGATTGGCCTTGTCGAAACTCGACTTAAAGATCAACTGAATTCCCAGGTCCGCGGCCTGTTCAGCGAGTCGCTTTGCAATGTCGAGGACGAAGTCTTCGCCCTCGATCACGCACGGGCCGGCAATGAACAGCAGCGGATGACCGGTTCCACATTGGAGATCACCCACAGAAACTGGATCAGCAGGCATTGGGCTTCCCTTCCCCATCCGGCAGCATTGCCGGACTGATAGTCAACTCAGGAGTAATCTTCCAAAGTTCGATTCAGTATTCAATTTCGGATTCATTCCGACGGCTGCGGGATCAGTTTCCGGCGGCCGCTCCAGTCACCGGAGCGATCGCCGAACGCAGCACTTTTCGAGTTTCGACTTCCTGGACAAACGCCACCACCGACAGGTTTGACAGCCCCAGTGGTATCGACGTGAACTCAACCCCCTGGTTCTCTTCAAACTTTGTCAGATAAGAATGCAGATGGTCTCGCAACTCTTCCACGTCGATTGAACCTTGATAGGCCAACGCACCGTCTTTCAGACCCGTCCCTCGATCGCCGCCGATCAACTGTCGAACGACCATGTCGTGATGCCGAATGCCGTTGAACGCTTCGTACTTAATTCCTGACTCAGCCAGTACCAGCATCAGTCGCACATTCGGAGTTTCAGGAGTCAGTCCATTCACCGTTGCCGAAACCTGAATCGTGTCCTGCTGCCGCGAGACCTTCAGATCGATCGTCAACTTCGGCTCAACTTTATCGGCTTCGGTTGCTTCCGACTTCTTAGCGGCGTCGTCCGTGGCTGGTTCATTGTCGTCGGTGGTCGCTTCTTTCGCGTCATCTTTGGACTCGGCCTTCTCTGACTCGCCGGACGTTTCCTGTTTTTCTGCAGCGGGATCGACCTGCTCCTCAGTTTCGGGTGGATCGCGGAATTGGTCGATGACATTTCGCAAGCCCTGGTACGTCTGCGGCGAGTTTGGCATCACGCCAGCCACACCGCTCAAAGTGTGGCCGTCTACAAACATGCTCGGAGTGCCGGCGGCCTTGTAGTAGTTGTGGAAACGGGCTTCGGAATCTTCATTCGTCAGCGGATCGTGACCGGGAACGTGAACGTGGTAACGCAGAGTGATGACCTGCGATTGGGAATACGTCTTCTCGATCCCTTCCAACCCGACGTCAGCGGCAACACAGGGAGCACATCGGCTACCAGTAAACAGCTCAACCAGAACGACATGCTTGTCGGCATCTTCTGGCGTGGTCGCAACTGGTGGATCAACGAAGCTCAGCAACTCCTTGTCATAGGCTTCGGCGAGAAACTCGTCCATCCCTTCCGTACTGCCGTGCTTTTCCTTCCAGAGAGTCGCCAGGCGTTCGGTCGGAAGGATCTTCTTCACTGGGTCGTTCACCCAATACTGCTGCAGCATTCGTTCCTGCATGGGCAACGCCGCTAATGCAGCATAACGCTGCATGGCCTCGTCCTTGCTCCCGTGCAGCCGCGCGTCGTCTGCCAGCAACGAGGAAAGCACGGGTTCATACGGGGCTTTCTTCAGAAACTCTTCGGCAAGTTCCCGTCCCTTTGCTCGATCCGCTTCTTCCTTCGAGGCAAGCAATTCTGTCGTCTGCCGATACTTGATCTGATTTCGAATTCCGGAAACCCGTTCAGCAAGCGACTTAAGGTCTTCACTGGCCTTCAGTTTTTCTTCGATCTCGTCTGCCTTTACCAGGCACCACTCGACATCGTACCCAGACACCGACACAGCACTGAACGATTCGAACTCCGAGTACATGACGACACGCTCACCCCAGTTCGCCATGGAGTCTGTGAGCTCGCCGATCACGCGTTCCAGTTCCTCAGCGGGCGCTTTGTTTCCGGCGGTCATGTTGATCAATCTCAGGTACGCCATCCGCCCCAGTGGGCTGGCCGGAATCATCTCAGTAAAGGCGCGAACATCCTCGTCCGGAACGGGCGATGTCCCCAACTGGATAAAAATTTGAGTTTCCGGCAGCGGAATCTCCAGTGGAATTCGAGCGAACGTTTTCTCGTCCGTCGGTAACAGCCGTGAGACCGCAAGATTCCCGTCTGCAAACAGAGTCGACCCGATAACCAGGCCGTCGAAGAGCTTTCCGGAATAGTCGAACGCCTTGACGCCTTGTGCATTCGAGGTTTCGAACTCAATCGCTCCGTCTTTGATTTTCAGATCACGGAATTCGATCTGCTCAAGTCCCTGGCGACCGGCAATGACAGAAATTGTCGGGGAGTCACCATCTGAACCAGCAATGTTAAACAGTAGAAGTGCTCGGTCTCCCGCCTGAAGTTCCTGGCCTTCCTGTTGCGGGGGCACGAGATGCGGGAAGGCCAACAGCCAGTTGCCGTCGAGTGTCTTACGCCCCTCCCGCTGCTCGCCATGCCCCTCCCGCTGCTCGCCATGGTTGTGCCCCTTGTGAGCGTCTTCTGACGCGTCAGCTTTCGAGCCACCAGCAGAATCTTCCGATGAGTCACCTTTGTCGGTCGTCGAGGTGGTTAGATCCGGCAATGCGGCCGAGCCGCTTCCAGTGTCGACCGGCTCAACCGTCGCCTTATCGCCGCAACCAATCAGCGTGACCATTAAGCAGAAAGAGACGAGCCCGAAAAACTGTCGACGCATGGAAAACACCCTTGAGGAAAGCAGCGACTGGAAAACAAACGGACGGAGAAATTCGATATTCGGATCGCACAACGTGAAAACTCACGACCGTGCAGCGAGCAATACTCTAACTAATGCAGCGAAACGGTTTGTGCCAGACAGGATGGCGACTCACGTCCAAATGCCAACAGAATCGCAGAATGCAGCAGAATACGGGGAAAGGCGCCACCTGCTACGACAGAAAACTCAAAGTCGCGGGATTCTATCGGCAAATTCCCGCAGGAACGAGTTCACAATGGCCAGGATCGTGCGAAGAAACGCTTCGAAAGTCTGGCAAACTGAATGACGCTGCCAACTCGCTCAAAGCCGGTCGGCCTCGCTGATATCGAAGCGTCAAATTTCCGGGTTGAGGATATGACGTGCCCACAACCATGCTGTGACGTTCAGGATGACCGCAATACTGAGCATCACCTGGCCGGCGAAAGTCGTAAATAATCGCTCAGTATTGACCTTATCAATCACAAACCAGTAGATGGCTAGAATAAAACCTGGGGCAAGAGCCATGTACAAAGCCGACGTGCGAGCCTGCGCCGTTTCGGAAGAGATCTTTCGTTCGAGACGCTGCAGCTCGCGCACAGAATGAGCAATTCGGTCAACGGTCTCGTTCAGTCGACCGCCGCTGTCACGGCTGGCCTCCATGGCCGCAGCGAAAAGAGCGAAATTCTCGCTGCGTAACTTTTTCCGAGCTTCCTCCAGACACCGCTCCATCGGTTTCCCGAGCTGATACTCACCGATGATCTGCTGAAACTCCTGACAGATCGGTCGCGGCGTCTGTTGAGCCAGGATGTCCAACGCCTGAGCCAGTGAGAGCCCCGCCTTGATCGCGCTCGACAGGGAAACCATCGCGTCCGCGAGCTGGTCTTCAATCATCTGCCGCCGCTGCTCAGCCTTCCGCCGAACGATGTACCACGGCAGGCAGACCAGCAGGCAAGACACCGTCAACGCGAGAGGCAACGACGAGAAGGCAACACTGAGAGTCAAAAATATCACGACGACAAAGACCGTCCAGGCGTGCAGCCACCACCGCAGATTCTTCGCCGAGACTCTCAAGTGTCGCAACTTGTCACGAATGTCGGCTTCGACGAAGTCGACACCTCGACCGTAATGTTCCTCTGCGCCGAACGGAAGAATTCCGCACGCAAGACCGACCAGTAAACTTCCGATGGCAACTTCCACTCGGCTACCTCCGCAACTCGAAAGCCGGCAACTGCCCACGGCGCCAGCTTGCAGCCGTATCGCTGTCGGACGGCGTCGACTTGACCATCACGTTGAAACCTCGACCTCGCACCAGCTTCGGATCAAGAAGCTGGAACTCGTTGATTTTCATCTTCGGAAGGAACCACTGAGCAGTATTGCCCGAGTCGGTAACGACGGTGATGACAAATGCCATCTCGCGAATCGGCGACAGGTTTCGCAATTGAGCCTGCACCTTCATGTTGAAGCCGTCGGATTCGGCATAGGCATCGACTCCGGCGAGATTCGTGATTCGGCTGATCGTTCCGGGACGCTCTTCACTGCCCTTCGGCGGTTTGAAACGTTTCATCGCCGTCTGAAACGCCGGACCGAATTTTTCCTGAATCGAGTTCGGAGTCGCTCCGAAGATCTCTTCAAACTTCGCCGACCTCACGCGTGTTGATACTTCAGCAAGCGGTTCGAGCGTCGACAGGTACCTCAAATATTCGGGGTACTGCTTTCGGAACTTGCTGACCAGCAGCCAGTGCATGCTCCACGCATGGATGTAAGCCGAGCCGGCAAAAATGTCGCCTCGAAAAACCTGGTCCGTCGTCACGACATCATTCCACGACATCTGCCGCGGCAGCCCGCCGGATCTCATGATGACCTTTACGTAGGCGGCATTCAGTTTGAACGGATCGCTCTGCACGCGATCGCCGTTTCCTTCGAAGCCAGTCGCAATTCCCTCGCTGAACCAGACGGGCAACGGAGCGAGCCGCGAAAGAACTCGCGTATTGAAACATTGCTGATGAATTGCTTCGTGCAGCGGCGTCGCGAACGAGTAACACTCGCTCATTCTCACGTACAGATAATTTGTTCGCGGCGAATAGAAGCCGGCAATGTTCTCAGCCGACAGGCCTCGACCGCCGGTGTGTTTCGTCGTGTACTCGTTGAAGTCGTCGTCCGTCTCGAAAATCAGCACGACCAGCGGGAACTTCGGATCTTCCCGCTCAATCTTCATCGACTTGCAGAACCTCTGAAACATCTTCTCAATCCCGCTCATGTAACGAGCGGCTTTCAGCAGGTTGGCCCCGACGCGGCGTTCAGAGGTCTTTGGCAGCGGAGCGGTCAATACAACTCCGACGACATACTGCTTCTCGACACGTCCGCGAAACAGGTCTTCGCCGAACTCACCCTCCAGCCGAGTCAGCATTTCCCGAGGCGTCATCGGCGTTGGATCGTCTCCCGGAGTTCGTTTCCTGAGCGCCGCCTGAGGGACGATCGAGAGCGAGCCGTCGCCCAGTTCCAGAACAATCGCCCCCTGCCCTTCTCCATAGAACCGAGCTTCGACTTCCTGATCCGTGCCTTCCTCGTCGACATACTTAAACGTGTCGGCAAAGGTTGGTTGCATCGCCAGCCCCAGCACGGAGACCAGTCCCACGGTAAAACAAACTGCGGGTTGCAGACTCAGAAAACTTCCTCGTGTCAGCATGACCGGCCCCAATGACTCAATTGGCGACAGCGCCCAGAGAACTGCTCGACTCCGTCGCTGGATGGGTGAACGTGTCCTGCCATGTTAACGCCGCCGTCGGGCGATCTCACCCGACGCGATCCTTTCGCCTGATCGGCGAACTCATTTTTCGGTCAGCCGTCATCCCAAATTGCCACGGAGCGAAACTGCTCTACATTGCGGAATTGGAACACTGCCTGTCACACTGAACGCGGAGCGGCCACGTCAATCAACGCAGATTTCGAGCAACGCAGATTTCGATCAACTCCGATTTCGAGCAACGCGGCAGCGATCGCCATCAAAACAAGTCTGAACTTCGTCGACATCCGATCGGGAGGCTTCAAACCTCATGTTTACAATCATTCAGATGCTCGCAGACCTGGTGGGAGTGGCAGTCGTCGTCGCCATTGTCAGCTGTGCGATCCTGTTTGCGGTCGGGTTCGGATTCGGCACCGTTGACGTTCAGAATGCGAAACTGAACTGCTACCACTGCGGACGGGAAACCAGAGTCGGTCGCAAAACCTGCGAGTCGTGCGGGAAAGAGCTGCAGTGATTCAAACAGCCGATCTCAACGATACGTGATCAGCAAAGAAGGAACTGGAAGATGGGATTTAGCGTGATCGGCATCGGAATTGTTCTCGTCGGGGTGTTGCTCGTTGGCGCCGTCGTCGTTTCCATCATCGTGCGCCTGTTCAAGAAAGGCGGAGACGGATCGACAACGCCCGTCGCTCGCGGCGTCACTCTCAGCTGTCCACATTGCGGCGGCCAGACAGAAGCAGCCAGACCCCAATGCCAGCATTGCTCGAAGGATCTTTGAATCGGCTGCAACCGTAGGCAGAAACAACTTTCCTGGTTCAACCACGGATGATTAGTTTCGGTCATCCCCGCGCAGGCGGGAACGGCGGGAACCCAGCAAATCGCACATTGTGCAGCGAGATTCACACCAACAGCCGGCGAGCTTCAACGGTCATCCCTGCCGGAAGCGGCATCAGCCTAATCATCGCGAAAAACGCTGGGCCGACAAAAAGGCCCACATTCGCGGCGCGATCGTTTCCGGGGCTCGACATCGTTGCTGAGTCTGCTGAGGCTGCGGCAAACGCCCGAACTCAAACGCCCGGACTCAAACGCCCGGACGAGCCGAAAAGCATAACGAACCAGCGGCGACGAAGCAGTCTTGTCCATTGCTGGCGTCAGGCATCCAGAATCCAAGGCTTAGTTTCAACCTGGCCACGCCTGCTGAATTCAATCTTACGAGGCTGATCGCAATTCGTTTTTGCGTCTTTTGCGGCCAAGTCTCCGGTGAGGTCTTGATTAGCCACAAGAAGGCACAGAAGGCGCAAATAACGGCAAACAGGAGTTACCGTCGTCACTTAAAACATCGTCCGTTTGCCACCGGCTTCAGCCGGTGGGCAGCTTTGATGTTTCACGCAAGCCGGCTTCAGCCGGACTTCCCGCCGTGGATTTATCCGATTGCTGAAGCCTCACAGTAAGTCCGGCTGAAGCCGGCTGGACTTGACGAATCTCTCGTAACCACCAGCTGAAGCTGGTGGCAAATGGAAACTGGCGGCGCGAATCGACGCTGACGACTGAATCGGCTGAATCGACGCTGGCGGCAAACTGGACGATCACGAGCCCACAACTGACAAACCGACCTGTCGCGCGCGTTGGCGGACGATGGCGGACTTTCGCTGCTCACGAGTTTCCTCGTGGAGATGCCGAAGCAGTCGTTCCTGAGCCAGTGTCAGGTTCTGGCCGCGGCGATCCATCGCCGTCCTGGCAGTATCCAGCGCGGATTCGAGGTTGAGCTTGTCGTCGAGGTCGCCGTGCCAGACTCGCGCGAATGACGGCACGAATTTCGGCAACAACTCGCCGCCGGGCAGCAGCATGGTCATGACGCCGATCGACGTCCCCGTGTTGAACAGGCTGCAGACGGCAGTTTTGGAGTGGTCGCCGATAAAGCAGCCGACCTTTGTCGAGCCGGAATCGATCGCCTCGCCATTGAGCGGAACTCGGACCGTTGAGTAGTCGTTCTTGAGATCGCTGTTTGTCGACAAAGCTCCCATGTTGACCCACGGGCAAACATAGCCGTGCCCAAGAAACCCTTCGTGATACTTGTTCGCGTAACCGTGCAGGATCGCGTTCTCGATTTCGCCGCCGACTCGGCAAACGGGGCCGATCGTCGTGCCGGCTTTCACGTTGGCTCGGAACAGCTGACTGTCAGAACCAATGTGGCACGGACCTTCAATGCGAGTGTAAGCCTGAACTTTCACGCCAGCATCAATCGACACCGAGCCGTTGCGAGCATCGATTACAACGAACGGGTCGATGTCGGCGCTCGGGCTGACGAAGACGTTCTGCGGATCTCCCAGCACGGCGATCTGCGGCCCGAACTCTGTCTGGCCGCCGGAGAAGTTGCTCGACCGAAAGTCGGATTCCAGTTGCTCCGGGTTGAAGTCGATCAGGTCCCAGGGATGGCTGACGACTTTGCCGTCGGCCTGAGCGGCGTTTCGAGTGCCGGCGATCTTGAGAAGTGGCTCGGACCATTCTTCATTGGTCAGCAGCGAAGATTCAAACGGGTCGACAACCAGGAACGCGAGCGTCTCGCCACAAAAACCGGCGACGTCGCTGCCGACGGTTTTCAATTGTTCGATGGCCTCAGTGGTCGGCAGCCAGCGCGCGTTGATCAGCAGAGTCGGTTCTTCGCCGAGCCACACACAGTCGTTGACGAAGGCTTCCGGGCTAAACTCGCGGTATGTCTGCTCGAGGTACGGCCGGATGAAGACGCCCCACTCGTGAACGTCGAGAAACCGGATCAGCCGTTCTCGCAGGCTGAACTGCCCGCACAGCAGCTCGAACACCGGCCGAGTCAGAGCGATCGGTGCAAATCCGTCGGCACCGTCATCTTCAAAGATTGCGATCCGCATGGTCCCGTCCCTGGGTGGCCCATCGATGCAGCGAGGTCGCTGTGCAGCCGTCCGATCCCTGGACGCACCTCGCTGAAAGGCGGAAATCTAGTGCTTTCTGCGGTTTCGCGGGAAGATCGGTTACGTCGAGGCCGTCTGTCAAGAATCGTGTGCCACTGGCTCTGCCAGTGCTGAATTTCCACAAAGAGCACTGGCAGAGCCAGTGGCACACGTTTAATTGGTGAGTCTGCCGACCTTCAATCGGCCAGTTGACGAAACGCCGGCAGGACAGGATTCTTTAGCAAGTTACTCAACGCCGAAACTCAACATCGCGAGGACATCCCATGCTGCGAAAACTGCCTGCCTTCATCCTGTGTTGCGCCGTCTGTGGACTTCTGACGTCTCAAGCGGCTGCCGTGGGTGCTCCGCCAGTGGGCGAGGCGCACGTCTATAAGAAGGTCGAAGATCGAGAATTGAAGCTCTACGTCACAAAACCGGCCGACTGGAAAAAGGGCGACTCGCGGCCAGCGATTGTGTTCTTTCACGGCGGCGGATGGACGGGCGGATCGCCAGGGCAATTCACGGAGCACAGCAAGTATCTGGTCACGCGAGGCATGGTTTGCGTGCAGGTTCAATACCGGCTGCTCGACAGGAAAAAGTCAGAGCCGCCAATCACCTGCTGCCGGGACGCGAAGTCCGCCATGCGGTGGGTTCGCAGCCGGGCGAAGGAACTGGGCATCGATCCCGACCGAATTGCGTCCGGAGGCGGCTCGGCGGGCGGCCATCTGGCAGCCTTTGTTGGAACGGTCGAAGGAACGGACGATCCGGCCGACGACACAAAGGTTTCTGCGAAGTCCAACGCGATGTGCCTG
>Ga0316208_1000500_pt1 | contig 47076 bp, 38 predicted proteins | sample 3monopyrite_MG_FD_204944 | JGI IMG/M metagenome (GOLD analysis project Ga0316208, IMG submission 204944) | Microbial mat bacterial communities from mineral coupon in-situ incubated in ocean water Damariscotta River, Maine, United States -... | ecosystem: Environmental > Aquatic > Marine >... | reverse complement strand
GTTCCAAAGCATTAAGTGCTGGGCTGGATGCTACCATCCAACCATCAAACACCCGCTCCCGTTCGCCGCTACGGTTTAGATCATCAACTTCAAGGTATGCAAATGTTTCTGGTAGTTCAATCGGGGGGCGTGTTCTGCAATATTTTGCCCGTATGGCTAGCGTGCCAAAGCGCAGTTCATCCCCAATTTGTAATTCAAACTCGGTAATACGCGCCGTAATTTTATCAAGGGCTCGGAGTACAATACGGTTCTGAGGGATGGAAGCTTCTTCAGAGGGGACAGTATCAACTTGCCCGAAAGCATAAGAAGAGTGACCCAAGGCAAGAGATACAAATATTGAAATGAAGCATAGTTTTTTATAGGTCTTATTCACTATTTCCGCCTGATGTGAATTTCCCAATAATACCAAGTAAATCAATAGCATCTTGAGTTTCTTCAATTAAATCACCATCAGACAACATTTCTTCTGCGCCGCCCGGCAAAAGGGTTAGGTATGATCCGCCGAGTAAGCTTTCCGATGAAATAGCCGCTGCTGTGTCATTAGGGAGCCTCACATGCGAGGCGACAGAAAATTTAACAATCGCCTGATACGTAACTGTATCGAGTGTATTCTCTATAATTGTTCCAACTTTAATCCCTGCTACACGCACATCACTGCCAACACCAAGGCCGTCAATCCGATCAAACCGGGCTGAAAGTGTATAGCCATTAACCGTAGCAACATCAGTACGTTCATACGCAAAAAATAAAAACCAACCTGCAACGACTAAAACAGCAGCACCAACAATAGTTTCAACTAGGTTACTCGACATATTCAACCCCTAATGTACAGCAGAAATTTTTACGGCTGCCATGCTTCATATTCAGGAGTAGACCTCGGTTTAGAAGGTTTATGCGCTGAAACTGTACCTGTTAAATTTGGTATATGGCTCTTTTCCCAAGATTTACTCGGGATTTTTTGCTCACTCGGTAGTTCATCAACTGTATAATGGAGCCATGCGTGCCATTCGGGCGGTACCCGCGAGGCCTCAATAGGGCCATTTTTATAAATGACCCAACGACGGTGCCCCGCTTTTTCACGGTAATATATATTTCCCTGATCATCAGTACCTACCTTTTCTCCTTTACGGGATGTAAAAAGGCGTGTGCCGATAGTGGCTGAATTCCACCAAGTAAAAATAGAAGAGCCGAAAATCATTTTGATCAAAGAAACCATAGCAATGTCCATACAATGTAATTCAGTTGCGCTCGTGTAGCATGTTTATAAATGAAGGAAAAGTCACAGTGCACATCTTTCCTCATAAAGTCATCTCGAATCATTATAGTGGTGACTTTTCAACATCTTCTTAAAGCCTCTGTGCGGAATTTTATTAGTATGAAATTTTCAAGGTCAAAATAAGGCATCTTACTCGACTCACCGCCCCTCAATGAGTCGTGATATCAAGCAAGCAAGACACCCAATATTATTATTCCTAATAATTAAAAATTTGCCTTGTGCGATCGTTCTTTTTACCCTTACACTTGTGCCATAAAAGGAAATATACCCTACATATAGTAGGTTTTTACAAAACTTAATAGTCTGGCCGCCCGCTCTTCTGCTACGGCAATAGGAGTGAGGTGTAGGTTTCCTTTGGTAATTTAATAGTTTTGTTTCAAGGGGGAACATATGCGTATCAACCGCAACTTCACAGATGAAAACCAATGCCCATACAACGCCCAAGGTTGGCGCATGTCTGTGAGCGAGATTCGCAATCCTGATGGGTCTATAGTTTTTCATATGGATGATGTGGAGGTCCCTGAAAGCTGGAGCCAAGTTGCCACAGACATTATTGCACAAAAATATTTTCGTAAAGCAGGTGTGCCGCAAGCACTCAAGCCTGTCGAAGAAGAAAATGTACCGTCCTGGTTATGGCGTAAAGAAGTAGACACCGATGCCCTAGAGGCAATGCCTGCCGATAAACGCTATGGCTCCGAGAAAAGCGCAAAACAGGTTTTTGACCGGCTGGCGGGTACATGGACATATTGGGGATGGAAAGGTGGGTATTTTGAAGCTGAAAAAGATGCCAAATCTTTCTTCGATGAAATGCGGTATATGCTTGCGGGTCAAATGTGCGCCCCTAACAGTCCGCAATGGTTTAATACAGGCCTTCACTGGGCTTATGGCATTGATGGCCCTGCCCAAGGCCACCATTATGTAGATTTTACAACAGGTAAACTTGTTAACTCCAAAAGTGCTTACGAACACCCCCAACCTCATGCGTGTTTCATACAATCTGTCTCTGATGACCTCGTTAATGAAGGGGGCATCATGGATTTATGGACCAGAGAAGCAAGATTATTTAAATATGGATCTGGAACAGGCTCCAACTTCTCAAATGTTCGTGGCAGCGGCGAAAACCTTTCAGGGGGCGGCCAATCCTCAGGGCTTATGAGCTTCCTAAAAATCGGTGACAGAGCTGCTGGTGCCATTAAATCGGGTGGAACAACCCGCCGTGCAGCAAAAATGGTTGTGGTTGATATTGACCACCCAGATATCGAAGAGTTCATTAACTGGAAAGTTATTGAAGAACAAAAAGTAGCAGCCCTTGTTTCTGGCTCGAAGCTTAATGAAATTCACTTAAACCGTATCATGAAGGCCTGTTACGAAGCGAAAGATGAGCTTGGGGATAATGCATATATTCCAAAACATAACAAAGCCTTGAAGAAAGAGATTATTGCCGCAAGAAAAATGATGATCCCCGAAAACTATGTACAAAGGGTGATCCAATTTTCCAAACAAGGCTATAGTTCAATTGATTTTAAAACCTATAACACTGACTGGGATTCAGAGGCCTATCTAACTGTTTCAGGCCAAAACTCTAATAATTCCATTCGTGTTTCTGATGATTTCATGAAGGCCGTTAATGATGGCACTGTATGGCCATTAAAAAACCGTATTGGTGGCGGTGTCACACGGGAAATCAATGCAAAAGATTTATGGCGCGACGTAGGGCACGCAGCCTGGGCTTGTGCAGATCCTGGCATCCAATTTCATACAACCATTAATGATTGGCATACCTGCCCTGAATCAGGTGAAATTCGGGCCTCCAACCCCTGCTCCGAATATATGTTTCTTGATGATACAGCGTGTAATTTAGCCTCTCTCAATTTGATGACATTCCGCAACGAGGACGGCAGTTTCAAGGTTAAGGACTTCAAACATGCTGTGCGCCTTTGGACAATGGTTCTAGAAATCTCAGTATTAATGGCGCAGTTTCCATCAAAAGAAATTGCAAAACTATCATACGAATACCGCACATTAGGCCTTGGCTTTGCCAATATTGGCGGCCTTCTTATGAGTTTAGGCCTGTCATATGACAGCGATAAAGGCCGCGCATTATGCGGTGCTATCACAGCCCTTATGACCGGCGAATCTTATGCAACATCAGCGGAAATGGCATCAGAGTTAGGGGCTTTTCCGGGCTACGAAAAAAATGCAAAACACATGCTCCGCGTTATCCGCAATCACCGCCGTGCAGCCTATGGACAGCAGGAGGGTTATGAGCAACTTCATACGCCGCCAGTACCGCTAGACATTGGAAACTGTACTGACAGCGCGGTTGCTGTTGCGGCAGCAGAGTCTTGGGACAAAGCCCTTGAGATTGGGGAGCAACATGGTTTCCGGAATGCTCAATCCTCTGTTATTGCACCAACAGGGACTATCGGCCTGGTCATGGATTGTGACACAACAGGTATTGAACCTGACTTTGCCCTCGTGAAATTTAAAAAACTTGCTGGTGGCGGTTATTTTAAAATTATTAATAGAATTGTTCCTCAGGCCCTTGCATTCCTTGGATACAAGGAAAAACAAATTGCCGCGATCGAGGAATATGCTGTTGGCCACAGTACTCTGCAAGATGCTCCAGGCGTTGACCATGCCGGGCTTAAAGCTGTTGGCTTTACAGCTAAAGAACTAAAGACGGTAGAGGGGCAGCTAAAAAATGCTTTTGACATACGCTTTGTCTTTAACCAGTGGACTTTGGGGCTAGATTTTTGTCGGGATACACTTGGGTTCACAGATGAACAATTGAATGACTATAACTTTGATATGCTTGCCGCCCTCGGCTTTACTAAAAAAAATATAGACGCCGCAAACCTATATTGTTGCGGTGCCATGACATTAGAACGTGCCCCTTACCTTAAAGAAGAACATTATACTGTTTTTGACTGCGCGAACAAATGCGGAAAAGTTGGTACACGTTACCTATCGTGGGAAAGTCATATCCGTATGATGGCAGCTGCGCAGCCCTTTATTTCAGGAGCAATATCCAAAACAATCAACATGCCGAATGATGCCAATGTTGAAACATGCATGGAAGCCTATGAGCTAAGTTGGTCACTGGCTTTAAAAGCAAATGCCTTATACCGAGATGGATCAAAATTAAGTCAACCCCTTAACTCATCGCTTCTTGAAGACGAAGACCTTGAGGGAGAATTTGAAGAAAAATCCCTTTCAGAAAAAACAAAAGTGGTGGCTGAGCGCATTGTTGAGCGTGTCATTAAAATTGAGCGTGAAGGACCCACCAAGCGTAAGAGGCTTCCTGAACGCAGGAAAGGCTATACCCAGAAAGCAATTGTTGGGGGACATAAGGTGTATCTCCGCACAGGCGAATATGATGATGGCTCTCTTGGTGAAATTTTCATCGACATGCACAAAGAAGGTGCGGCTTTCCGCTCTCTAATGAATAACTTTGCAATCGCGATCTCTATCGGCTTGCAGTATGGCGTACCGCTTGAAGAATATGTTGATGCCTTCACCTTCACCCGGTTTGAACCTTTTGGCCGTGTTGAGGGGAATGACTCTATCAAAATGGCAACATCCCTTATTGATTATCTATTCCGTGAGCTTGCAATATCATATCTAGGCCGCGATGACTTGGCCCATGCAACACCTGCTGATTTTGCTCATGATACAACAGGCAGAGGGAATGAAAAGGATGGCTTGCCGGAAATAGATACTGAAGTAACCGAAGCCTTAGAAAGGGTGCAAAAATTCGCCTCTTCCGGTTATGTGCGCGGTAATAACCTTGTAGTCTTGAATACTAATCCCAAAGGTGGTGAGCGAGCGAAAGAGACTGTGTCTGCTGCCGGATCCAGCTCAACTTCAGCAACCGGCACTGACGGTACAGTGGCAGTTAATGTTGGGTCGGCGATGGCGAACGGTGCGACTGAGGCAACCGCCCATGCTCGTGTTGCTGCACGCATGAAAGGGTACGAAGGCGACGCATGCGGTGAGTGTGGTAATTTCACACTTGTTCGCAATGGCACATGTTTAAAATGCGATACATGTGGCGGTACAAGTGGCTGTAGTTAACGAGACATAGTGAAGTAAGTAAGTGCATATTTACGCTACTCACCAACCCGTCCCGGTGAGTGGTTATCTCGGGGAAGGTTTAATCCTTCCCCAATTTTTTCTACTTTGAGTTAAAATAGTAGTTATTATTTTTAAAAATATTCATTATATTTACCAATTGTTTACACACAGGTGGTGAACTCTTTCTGCTTAGAAGCCTGTTTCTTTTGTACTATTTATAGTATTATTTTTCTTTTCTCTGGAGCTGTCCACGTTGGTTGATACTAAAGAAAGTAAGATTTCTGCTATCTCAAACCAAATTGGGGATGGATCAGGAGCAACAAAAGTAGTGAATACAAGTGCCGTTGCCGAATGCCTCCCTATCGGTATTTTGGTGTGCAATATTGTACCGGGAAATATTGTAGAAACTTTATTCATCAATGAATTTGCGCGCGGTATCTTTAATTTAAATACTTTGGTTACTCTACCCTGCCCTCTAGAGTCAGTATGTAATGCAACCGATAGCCATGTTCTTACCAGCCAAATGCAAGAAGTATATTCAAATGGTAGGGAAACCAGTTTTGAATGGAGTATTCACACTGGTGCCTCCGAACGTTTTTTAAATAGCCACCTTATTCCTCTTAAAGACCACGAGAATCAAGTTTATCAGGTAATTTGCACGGTTGAGGACCAAACCGCAGAAAAACTTGCTGAGAGAAACTTGCTTCACCATGCATTTCATGATGCTTTAACCGGGCAGCCCAATCGCGTTTTATTTCGCAATAAACTCGAAGAGGCTGTTGCAAGCTGCCAACAAGAGGGCAATACGCATGGCTGTGCCGTCCTCATTATCAATATTGATCGCTTTCAACAAATCAATGAAAGCTTTGGTCACAGCGCAGGTGACCGATTCTTAATATCTATGGCATCTACTTTGCGCCGTTGTATTCGTGGTATGGATACACTCGCAAGGCTATCTGGTGATGAATTTGCCATTCTTGTTTCACATTTTAGCGAACAAGACGAAGTTGAAATGATTAGCACGCGAATACATGATGCCATGCAACAACCCTATGATCTTGATGGTAATGAAGTTTTCATTTCTGTTTCGATAGGAATTGCAAGCACCATTTCAAGTTCCACACACCCGGAAGATCTTATTCGAGATGCCGATTTTGCCATGCACCGCGCCAAAATTGCAGGCAAGTCCAGAACAGAAACTTATCATAGTGAACCGCATCAGCGTGCGCGGTCTCAGTTTCATCTTGAAACTGAGCTTAGGCGTGCTGTTGAGCGTAATGAACTCGACCTCTATTACCAACCTATCATAGACTTACAAACGGGTGAATTACGGAGCTTTGAAGGCCTGACACGCTGGATTCATAAAGAGCGAGGGTTTGTTTCGCCTGTAGAGTTTATTCCTCTCGCTGAAGAAACAGGCATCATTGTCAACCTTGGGCGCTGGGCCATGACAGAGGCATGCAAACAAGTACGGCTTTGGCTTGATACATATGGTGCTGAAAAAACAGTACCTATTAATGTGAATGTTTCAGGTATTCAGTTTGCCCGTGACAATGTTGCTGATGTAATTGAAAAAGCCTTAACTGACCATAATGTACCCGGTGATTTAATTCGTATAGAGCTTACAGAAACGGCCATTATGGCAAATCCAACGGTTATTTCAGAATCTCTTTCTCGCATACGTAAACTCGGTGTTAAAATTGCCCTGGATGATTTTGGTACAGGCTATTCATCACTTAACTATCTTCATCAGTTCCCAATCGACATTATTAAGATCGATAGAACCTTCATTAATCAGCTTGAACTTGATAATGAACCCTATAAAATACTGAGCATGATCCGTATTCTTGCCGAAAGCCTTGGACACAGTCTTGTTGCTGAGGGCCTTGAGGATGCACAGCAAATTAGAATGCTGCGCGATATGGGCTTTAGTTACGCACAGGGCTACTATTATTCCAAACCTGTAGCGGGTAAAGATGCCAGTGAATTTGTACAAGGCCCTATTCCATGGGAGCACCCCAGCTAACCCTTGAAATTAAGTGCCTTTCTTCTTAGATACCACTATAGAGTTTTATCATTAGATAAGGTGACAGAAATGACTGAGGAAACCGCCTCAAAGGGTACAAAAAAAGCTCCAGTTAAAAAAACAGCTGCAAAAACGGGGGCAAAAACAGGTGCTCGTCAATCAGCAGCTGCAAAAACACCTGCGACAAAAAAAACGGCCCCAACTGCTACCCAAAAAACGCCTACGGCAAAACCCGCTAGTGCCAAGAAACCCGCAGCAGCAGCAAAAGGGGCTCCAGCAGCCGTTAAAAAGGAAACATCAAGGCCAAAAGCTAAGGCGCCGACATCAGGCTCAGAAAAGGCTGATGCTAATACGGAAGCAAAAACTGAGACATCAATGCCAAATGCTGAGGATTTTGTATCTGACTTAAAAAACCGAAATTGGCCTGAAACCATGAAAAGGGCGCTATTCACAATAATCTTTGGTGTGGTTGGGTATTTTGTTTTATGGGCAAGTTTCTTTATAGCGTTTCTGCAATTTGTCGTGTCCCTCTTGATGGGGGCACCAAACAAAAATATCACGTCTGTTATGCTAACTGCCTCTCAATATTTAGCTGAAATATTGGCATATTTAAGCTTTAAAACGAATGAATTACCCTTTCCTTTTGGGAATGATTTTCCTGAGAGTGATGATTAAAAAATAATAACCTCAGCAAACAGCAAATAGGGGCGCTATAAGCGCTCCTATTTGCATCAGTGAACAAACAGTCACAAATTTAATACATGCCAGATGCAGTAAAAAGCACCTCAGACCCCAACCGCAAAAGCAGCAGAAAAAGAAGCGCTGTGAAAAATCCCTTAACCAAACCTAGCATAATAAAACAACCCGCTTTCACCTAAAAGCCTAGCATCAAAGTAGCACTCTACACTCAAGTATTTCAAGCACAACTAATAGACATAACAACTGCTGCTTTGGCCGCCGTACTTGCACGGTATTTTCTATATTGGACTTCCTGAAGAATTGTCATACTGTATAGTCTATTATTAATTTGTAGTATTTAGGGTGTTGTAATGGATTGGGTACAAGTAACATCGTCATTAGGTGCCATTATCTTCCTTGCGTATCTTGCAAGTAAGATGTTTCCAAACCAAAAGCCTTTCACTAAAGATGATATTCTTAAAGAATATCAACGATACAACCCCGGTATCATTGTCACCAATATTCTTCTTTCACAAACCAACGATACTGCCTTGCTCCAGTTGGAAAGTAAGGCTAAATCGTTAGGCATTGTAACCCAGCGCGGTGACAAATTAGTGTGCAGAACTATCCTTTTTTCGCACGCCGTTAACTGGCAGTTTTCAGGAGACAGGCTTCTTTTAACGCATGATGATTTCACCCAACCCTCTGTGGCGTTTAAGTTTTCCGCCAGCGAAATGCAACAGGCCAAAGAAAGTATTAATTCTTTTGAGCGCGATGTACTGCCAGAAGGAAAAGTCCATGCCGTTTGACTTGCCAAAGCCCACGGAATGGGCGGTGCCCTTATTCATTATTCTTATTCTTGCCGAGTTATTTTATGGCTGGAAAAAAGGCCGTATACGGTATGAAGGAAAAGATACATTTACCTCCATGTTTATGGGCCTTGGCAGCACCATAACAGGCGCTATAACCGCGACCTTTATTATTATAACTTCCTACTGGGTTTGGGAAAATTTCCGTATTTTTGATTTTGGGTATAGTTGGCCTGTTTTTGTACTGGCTTTTTTCCTTGATGATTTTGCTTACTATTGGATACATCGTTTTGGCCATAGAATGCGCTGGATGTGGGCCGCGCATGTTGTTCACCACTCTAGTCAGCATTATAATTTATCAACTGCACTGCGCCAAACCTGGACTGGCCAGCTAACACCGGGAATTTTTTTCCGTTGGCCTATATTCATTCTGGGTATTGATCCTGCTATTGTATTTTTCTGTGCAGGCCTGAATTTAATCTACCAATTTTGGATCCATACTGAGGCAATAGATACCTGCCCAAAATGGTTTGAATCCATTATGAATACACCCAGCCACCATAGGGTCCATCATGCGAACAACCCCCGATACCTGGACGCAAATTATGCAGGCGTTTTCATTATATGGGATAAAATTTTTGGAACCTTCATTCCAGAAACCAAACAAGACCCTTGTAATTATGGCCTCGTCACAGACCTAGACACCTTTAACCCCCTTAGAGTGGCTTTTCATGAGTGGGTGGGTATTACCCGTGATATTAACTCTGCAAAAAACTGGAGGCATAAATTTTTATATATATTTGCCCCACCAGGCTGGACCCCCGATGGTAGCAGAATGACTAGTGATATGATCCGCGCAGCATGGCTGAAAAGACAAGAACAAAAATAATTGTGCACTGCACAATTTTATTGCAATAATGCCCTCGGCTCAATATTTTATTTTGCACTTGCGAAAAGGTTGAAATTGGGCACATTGTCGCCCAGTTATATGTTCAATTGTAAAATGGATTTGGAGACACTCAATGGCCCAGGACCCAATCGTAATTGTTGGTATGGCACGCACCCCTATGGGTGGTTTGCTTGGTGATCTATCCACTGTTGAGGCCTCCGCCTTAGGTGCTGCTGCTATTTCTGGCGCAGTCAACCATGCTGGCATTGATAGCGGTGCCATCGACGAAACAATAATGGGCTGTGTTCTCCCGGCGGGACAAGGCCAAGCCCCTGCCCGTCAAGCCTCTTTAAAAGCAGGGCTTCCAAAGGAAACAACGGCTGTCACTATTAATAAAATGTGTGGCTCTGGTATGAAAGCCATGATGCAGGCTGCTGACAGTATTGTAGCAGGCAGCAATAAAGTTGTTGTTGCAGGCGGTATGGAAAGCATGTCACGTGCCCCGCACATGATGCCCGCTGCCCGTACAGGTGTTAAATATGGAACAACCCAGCTCATTGACCATATGGCGCTGGACGGCTTAACAGATGCATACGGCGGCGAGCCAATGGGCGTCTATGCTGAACTATGTGCAGAACGCTTTCAATTTACCCGCGAAGCTCAAGATGCTTATGCGATTGAATCCCTAAAACGGGCACAAGCTGCCATTGAAAATAGCAGTTTTGAAGGTGAAGTTGTTCCTGTCTCTGTAAAAACACGCGGCGGCGATATACAGGTTGATACTGACGAGCAACCGCCAAAAGCACGCCTTGATAAAATTCCTTCCCTGCGTCCCGCTTTTAAAAAAGACGGTACCATCACAGCAGCAAATGCCAGTTCTATATCTGACGGGGCTGCCGCCCTTGTTATGATGTCTGCTTCGGAAGCTGAAAAGCTTGGACTTAAACCGCTCGCAGCCCTGCGAGCACAAGCATCTCACTCGCAAGAGCCTGAATGGTTTACAACCGCACCCGTGACGGCGATCAAAAAGGCCTTAGATAAAGCTGGCTGGACCAAAGATGATGTGGACCTTTTTGAAGTGAATGAGGCCTTTGCTGTTGTTGCTATGGCTGCAATGCAGGAACTTGGTCTTGATCACTCTAAGGTTAACGTTAACGGCGGTGCTTGTGCTCTGGGGCATCCTATTGGCGCTTCTGGTGCTCGTATCTGTGTCACCCTTATCAATGCCCTGCAAAAACGTGGCCTTAAAAAGGGTGTTGCGGGTATCTGTATTGGTGGCGGTGAAGCAACAGCCGTTGCCTTAGAAATTTTATAAACCTGAAAAACCAAAAAGGGTGGTTTTATCCAACCCTTTTTACGGCCTAATACTTATTGTGCAGCTTCGAGTGTTAACAGTGCCTCTATTTCTGGCATAACAGCGTAAGTTGCCTGCATTCCATGGCCAATAAGCTCGTCTGCCTTTGTAAAATCAGTCATATCAATATGGCCGATTCTTGGAACAACAGTCACATCAGGGCTACTTGCTAACAGTTTTGCGCGGCTAAGCGCTTGCAACGCAAGTGCCCAACTGGTTCGTGCTGTTTTTAGGGGGGCCATCTTTGGTCGCCCCATACCCGGATCAAAGCCCATCCGTTTTGCGCGCCCGAGATAATCCCCTTGAAGGTCAACCGCAATGATACGGTCTGCCCCAAGCCCTCGTGCAGCATCAACAGGAATGGGGTCAACAATACCGCCGTCCACAAGAAATAAACGGTTTGTTTCAACCGGTGGTAAAACTCCAGGTACCGCAGAGGATGCCCTTAAGGCCGTTACTAAGTCACCTTCTGTTAAAGTAATAATATTGCCTGAATAAAGGTCAGCAGCAATCGCCGCAAACGGTTTGGTGAGTTCTTCTATTTTTAAAAGCCCAAAATGCTCCCGGAGTTTTTTTTCAACCTTGCCTGCACCAATCAAGCTACCTTTATTGAAACCAAACTCGCCCATTGCCAGCATATCCTTGAGTGATATGGCCCGCGCTACATCTTCCATTTCATCCATAATATCCGCAGCAACGCCGGCGCCAACAATCGCACCAATACTAGTGCCTGCAACAATATCTATAGGTATTCCATATTCTTCCAGAACCCGGATAACCCCGATATGGGCCCACCCAAGCCCTGCTCCGCCGCCAAGCGCTAAGCCTACCTTCAAACCACACTCTCCTATATTTTGTATATAAAACAGGTGGGTACTATTTTTTTACAAACAAGCTTACTGGACAATATAAAAAAGAGGCCATTTGGCCCCTTCTCCATGCTACGATAAACCTCTATTACAGAAAGCTTGTTTTCCTTTGTTGAGAATAAAAAGTAAAAGCCAGAACCGTGGCAATCAAGAGCAGTTCAATTGCAAGAATACCATAAATTGGGGAAGTCCAGACAGGTTCGGCGTTTGCCATATACTCACCCACACCCTCTATCTTTTGTATGGTAAAAAATACTACACTGAATGCCGTATTACAGACTGCCATAACACCAATGGTCCATCCCTCAGATTCAGTAATCAAGGCCGTTGCCAGAATAATAAAATGCAGACTGCCATTTCCACTAACATGATCATTAGCACCGGAATAAATCCGTTTGGAAAGGCATCCCAGCGGTAGATAGTAAGGAGTGCTGCAACAGACAAGATCAACCACGGCAGTAAAAATGCTGTTGCATTCGCTATAATTTTTGCTGCGGTATAATCCTTTATCGAAATAGGCATACTCATAACAAAGGGTAGTGTCTGCTCCTTAAATTCTACTGCATTGGCTGTCATTCAATTGTCTCCGTCATGCTCAATATTATTTTTTTTAGCCGCACTGCAAGTGCCGTTGGCTCAACACCTAGTCTGTTAGCCAGTTGAACCACCTGCCTTAAATTCTCGTCCAGTTCGTTCTCCTGGTCTTGCTTGTTTAAAAGCTTTTGCTTCGCTACAAAGGCGCCCCGTCCATGTTGCACAACCAAAATACCTTCATGCTCAAGCTCCTGATAGGCACGCTTTATAGTAATCACACTTACTTTTAACGCGACTGCCAGCTCTCTGATCGATGGTATCCGCATACCTTCCGGCCAATCACCGATTGCTACACGGTCTTTGATATGACCCATCACCTGCTGGTACATGGGCCTGCTATCGGTTTGGGATAATACAAAATCTATATTCATAAATCTCAACTGTATATAGTGTGTATATTGTATATATACAGTATATAAAAAGAGTCAAGATGCAAAAAAGGAGAGCAAATGCCCTCCTTTTTAAACTCTCTAAATCTATTAAGTTGTTTAGAACGGGATTTCATCGTCCAAATCAGCCGCGCCGCCCATCGGTGCTGCCGCCGCTGAGCCCGCGCCTTTAGCTGTAGCGCCGCCGTATCCGCCCCCTGACGAAGCCCCATATGAGCTTTGCTCATTATCCCCAAAGCCACCCGTAGCACTATCACCGCGTCCGCCCAACATAGTGAGTTCACCGCGGTACCGCTGTAAAACAATTTCAGTTGTATATTTCTCAATGCCGGATTGGTCTGTCCATTTGCGCGTTTGAAGTTGGCCCTCAATATAGACTGTCGAGCCTTTTTTGAGATAGTTCTGCGCAACTTTTGCAAGTGCTTCATTGAAAATAACCACCCGGTGCCATTCTGTACGCTCGCGGCGCTCCCCTGATGAACGATCTTTCCATGTATCACTTGTAGCAATAGAAAGATTCACTACCGGAGAACCATCTTGCATGTTCCGTACTTCTGGGTCTCGTCCCAGGTTTCCTACTAAAATTACTTTATTGATACTACCGGCCATCAAAGCCCCCTTATTAAATTCTTTCGAGCTGCAAAACGCCCATGCGGGGACCATAAACCATCAATACCAAAGCCGCAATTGCTTGGTGACACCAAGGCCAGAAAACCTGTAAAAAAATAATGGTATTCTGGTTCAAAAGTTTATTTTATTAGAGATATCTACTCTCAACGACCGCAGGAGGTTGTGTATGACAAAGTTTATCATCCTTGTAAGCACCTTGGTTTTTGCTTGTACTATAAGCATGCCGTATGCCTTCGCACAGCAAACACGGGCCGTATGTGCCGCGGATCCAGCTTTTAGGGCCTTTGACTTCTGGATTGGGGCATGGCGAGTGATAGACCAAACCACAGGAAACCATGCTGGCACAAATATAATTAAATCAGTAGAAGCGGGATGTGCCTTGCAAGAAAACTGGCGCAACACTGCCGGTATCACAGGCCGTAGTATTAATTACTATAATCCTATCACAAAAAAATGGCGCCAACTTTGGGTGGCGGCAGGTGCCTATTCTATAGACATTGAAGGGACATTCCATAACGGCAGCATGCAGTTGGAAGGTACTATCGCCTACTATGGCACGTTGCAAAGCTTTCCGTTTAAAGGCCGTTGGACCCCAATCCTTGACGGTAGTGTAAGACAATATTTTGAACAGTATGACCCAAGCCAACAACAGTGGCAGCCCTGGTTTGACGGCTTATATACAAAAGAAAACAACCCAAAACTCTAGCCATTATCCCCCTCATACTGTCTTGCCTCAGCCACAGGTAAAATATTCTTTAAACGTGACCGAGTGTATATTTCATAGGTAATTTCAATGCCCTCTACCCTATCAAGGCTGCCAAGGCTAACGCTTTGATTGTCTGGTTTTTCTTTGCTTTCCCATGTTATAGGGCTACCACACACCGTGCAAAACCGACGGATTACCTTGTCGCTAGAAACATAAGCCCCAGACGGCATAGCAAGCCACCTAAACTGCCCTGCATCCACGGTCATAAAGGGCATAAAAGCAGCGCCAGAGTTCTTCTGGCAATCTACACAGTGACAATTCCCTGTTTTGTGCCCTTCAACATTAATTTCATAACGAGCAGCACCACACAAGCAGCCCCCTTGTCGTACATCCGGCATTTTCACCTCCAGTAAATTTTGTTCTTTATTTGTTCTAAAAACCACTCTAATGTCAAGTCGCTTGACAGCCAAGGCGTATAAGCCCATTTGGTGAGGCGCGTAAATGACACCATTGTTTAAATATGAGGGATAGATGTTAACAAAAATTTCCGTTCGAGGGGCCAAAGAACATAACCTTAAGTCCGTTGATGTTGATATTCCCCGCGACAAACTTGTTGTCATTACGGGCTTGTCTGGCTCTGGCAAATCATCCCTCGCCTTCGATACAATTTATGCAGAAGGTCAGCGCCGATATGTTGAATCTCTCAGCGCTTATGCACGCCAGTTTTTGGAAATGATGCAAAAGCCTGACGTAGAGCATATTGAAGGCTTATCCCCTGCCATATCAATTGAACAAAAAACTACAAGTAAAAACCCTCGTTCTACTGTTGGTACAGTGACCGAAATTTATGATTATATGCGGCTCCTATGGGCTCGAGTTGGTATTCCATACTCTCCCACAACAGGTCTCCCTATTGAAAGCCAAACCGTAAGCCAGATGGTAGACCAAGTTATGGCGCTGGGCGATGGTACTCGGCTTTACCTCCTTGCGCCCATTGTGCGGGGCCGCAAAGGGGAATACCGCAAAGAGTTTGCTGACCTGCAAAAACGTGGGTTTCAGCGCGTAAAAGTTGACGGGGAATTTTACCTTATTGAAGACGTCCCTGCTCTCGATAAAAAACTAAAGCATAACATTGATGTTGTTGTTGATAGGATTGTTTTAAAAGAAGAAATAAAACAAAGGCTTGCTGAAAGTATTGAAACAGCCCTTGAGCTTTCTGATGGTCTAATGGTTGCAGAAACAGTGAACAAGGACAGCGAAAACGCTGAGCGACATTTAATGTCAGCCAAATTTGCTTGCCCTGTTTCTGGCTTTACAATTGAGGAAATTGAACCCCGCTTATTTTCATTCAATAACCCGTTTGGCGCCTGCCCCAGTTGTGATGGGCTTGGTAATAAACTACATTTTGACCCTGAATTGATGGTACCTGACGTTAGCAAAACAATACGGCAAGGCGCCCTTGCTCCTTGGGCTAACAAAGCAAATAATCCGTCACCTTTTTATTTTCAGGCGCTTGAGGCTGTCGCAAATCACTTTGACGTTTCGCTCGATACACCGTGGCAGGACCTACCGGAGGCGGCACAAAAGGCTTTTCTGCGCGGAACTGGAAACAAGTCAGTTTCCATTGTATATGCTGATGGGAAACGCCGTTTTGAAGTGAATAAACCTTTTGAGGGGGTCGCAACAAACATTGAACGCCGATGGCGGGAAACAGATTCAAACTGGATGCGCGAAGAGCTCTCAAAATATCAATCGTCATCCAAATGTAATGCATGTAAAGGCGACAGGCTTAAACCTGAAGCCCTCGCTGTAAAAATCAATGGCAGTCACATTAGTGACATTACAAGTTTGTCTATTAAAGCTGCCTATGACTGGTTTGGTACTCTACCCAATGAGTTGAACAAAAAACACTATACAATTGCCGAGAAAATATTGAAGGAAATTCAAGACAGACTTGGTTTTCTTGTCAGTGTTGGCCTTAATTACTTAAGTTTAAGCCGGTCCTCAGGGACACTTTCCGGTGGCGAGAGCCAGCGCATTCGCCTTGCATCACAAATTGGGTCGGGGCTTACAGGGGTGCTTTATGTACTCGATGAGCCCTCTATCGGGTTACATCAAAAGGACAATGACAAACTACTGGAAACCCTTCAGAACCTGAGAGATATTGGCAATACAGTTTTGGTTGTTGAGCATGATGAAGATGCTATCCGTACCGCCGATTATGTCATTGATATGGGCCCTGGCGCAGGCGAGCATGGCGGCATGATTGTGGCGCAGGGCACGCCAGACACCGTCATGGCATCGGCCAAAAGCCTAACGGGGCAGTATCTCACCGGAAAACGTGCTGTCCCCATTCCTGCGGAGCGGCGCAAAGGCATCAAAGGCAAATCTCTTACCGTTAAAGGGGCTTCGGCAAATAACCTTAAAAATGTTAATGGCAGTATACCTCTTGGTACTCTTACATGTATCACCGGCGTTTCGGGTTCCGGGAAATCAACCTTCACGATTGAAACGCTGTATAAAGCGGTGGCCAAACATTTAAACGGTGCCCGTGCAACACCCGGCGCGCACACCGAGGTACTGGGCCTAGAACATCTTGATAAAATCGTTGATATTGACCAAAGCCCTATTGGTCGCACACCTCGCTCTAACCCTGCAACATACACTGGGGCATTTTCCCCCATTCGGGATTGGTTTGCCGGCCTTCCGGAATCTCAAGCGCGAGGGTATAAATCTGGTCGGTTTTCCTTCAATGTAAAGGGTGGGCGATGCGAGGCCTGTAAAGGCGACGGGGTTATCAAAATTGAAATGCATTTCCTGCCGGATGTGTATGTCGAATGTGACCAATGTAAGGGGAAACGCTACAACAGGGAAACCCTTGAGGTTCGCTACAAGGATAAATCAATAGCTGATGTTCTCGACATGACTGTTGAAGAAGGCGTGGGCTTTTTTAAAGCGGTTCCTGCCATTCGAACAAAGCTTGAAATGCTTGATAAGGTCGGGCTCAGTTATATTCGTGTTGGCCAACAGGCCACAACGCTTTCAGGGGGCGAAGCGCAGCGTGTAAAACTCGCGAAAGAATTATCAAAACGTTCGACTGGTAAAACGCTATATATTTTAGACGAGCCAACCACAGGGCTTCACTTTGAGGATGTCCGTAAACTAATGGAAGTTTTGCAAGCCCTTGTAGACCAAGGAAATACGGTCATTGTTATTGAGCATAACCTTGAAGTTATTAAAACTGCTGACTGGATTCTTGATTTAGGGCCCGAAGGGGGTGATGGCGGTGGTGAAATAATTGCTGTTGGCACCCCTGAAGACGTTGCTCAAAACAAACGCAGTTACACGGGGCAATATCTTGCACCGGTTCTTAAACGGCAGGCTGCCGAGTAAGCTGCCATATCATTAGCTTTTCATGTCTAATACATCCTTCGTTCATCTTCAGCGTGCCATATACCCTAAAAGGTACCTATAGCCCGACGTTGAAGGAGTATATCTTATGAAAAAACTAATATTAGCAGGCTTACTCAACACTACATTCTTCATTGCATCCCCCGCTTTTGCCGACACGTTTCAGGCCGAAGCCCCCATTGAAGATGTCACCGTTTACAAAGGCGGCGGCGCACAAATAGTCCGGCGCGGTATGCTTCACCTCCCTGCGGGAGATCATATAGTTATTCTTAGCAATTTACACGGAGAGCTTCTTCAATCCCATATTGGGCCTCATGCTGCTAGTTTATCAACAGGAAGTCTTGTTACAGGCTTGAAAATACGAACTCAGGCTTCAAATGGTCAGGCTTCACCTATACAGCAGGAACTGACAAGCCAAATAGCTGAACTAGGCCAGAAAATTATAGCCATTCAAAATATAATAGCCGCCAATGACATGCGGTTGTCTTTCATCAAAACCATAAGTGACTCATCGGGTAAAAAGGACCCGGTGCAGGATTTTTCTAGCCTTCAAAAAACGCTAGAGTTTGTTGGAGAAAATGCAACAAAAATCCTGATGGATACCCAAGCACATCAACAAAAAATTCAAACTCTTATACAACAGAAAAAAGCGCTTGAACGCGAATTGTCCCGTAGTGGAGCCCTGCGCGACGATTACCAGCAAGCTGTTTTAACAATCCATAACGACAAACCGCAAAATACTATTTTCACCTTCAGCTATTTTGTCGAAGACGCCCGCTGGTCGCTGGAAACCGAGGCCTCCTTATCATCCACTGAAAAAAGGATGGCGCTTTCCTTAACTGCCAATATTTCTCAAACGACTGGAGAAAATTGGGAAAACATTCAGCTTGCACTCTCCAATGCACGGCCTACAGGCTATGTAGGAGATGTGACATTATCTTCACAATTTGTCTCATTCCAATCAGAGAACCAAAAACTGCAACGTATGACTATGGAGCGCCTAGAGAGTCCCAATTTTGCTGGTTATGCCGACAAAAGCCAAGTTACGAACAATGTAACAGAAGTTTCAACAAAATTTGATCGGCGCTATGTTGCCTCTGAAGCCGCGACAATATTGTCGACCGGTGAAGAAGAACAACTAACCCTTATTCGTAAAACCTCACCTGTAAATCTAGTCACTAGAGCCGTCCCCTATAAAAATTTAACGCCTTATGTGTTTGCCGACACAGTATTCACTGAATTTCCTCCTGTAAGAGACGTTTCGGTGACGTTAACCCGGGATGGGCATTACGCGGGAAAAGGAAGGTGGCCAGACCTTATTGCTAAACTGCCTTTAGAGCTACCCTTTGCTGAGGATACTGGCGTTAGCATAGACTATACGGAACAAGCTCCAGAAGATGGCAGCACAGGATTTATTAATAAACAGCGTGTAGAAGAGAAATACTACCTGATTAAGATAGTGAATAATCACGGCACAAAAACAGAAGTAGAAATATATGACCGATACCCTGTTTCTACGCATGAAGATATTGAAATAACACCAACAAAACGTGCGACTAAGCCGGTTAAAAATAATGTTAACGACAAACCGGGAGTTGTAAAATGGCGCAAAACGTTAGACGCTGGAGAAACTTGGGAAATCCATCATTCTTATAAAATTCTGTATCCATCCGATAAAGAATTACAAAAGAGAGAGCAGTAGAAATAGGTTTTAATATCTCTCTAAGGGACTAATGGGCTGATCTAAGTAAGTATTTATGAGAGATAAAGTGACCTTTGTATTTTTTAAAAAACTGCACTTCTTGATACAGTATAGTTTATTTATTTTTGTTCTTTCTCTATGCATGCAAAATGCAAGTCAGGCAGAAGACAAAGTTATTAAGCTCGCCACAAGGATGCATTTACCTCCTTATGTCTATCATAACGCCGCTTCCGGTATTGAGATTGACCTTATAAAGGCAATTTTTGCTGATATAGGCCGGAAAATTGAATTTGTACAAATGCCTCGTGTCCGCATGATAGAAACATATGACCGTGGGGAACTCGAAGGCATTTTGACACAAAATGCAAACGTTTCTAATATAGGCTGCATAACCGATTGGTATATTGAGCATCAAAATATCGGATTTACACTTGCCTCCGAACCTTTTGTTTTGACAAAACTGAGCGATTTAAAGGGTATGTCTGTCCTTTCTTTTGATGGCGCTACGCGGTATCTGGGCAAAGGTTTTAGCGATGCCGTTAAAGGCAATAAACTGTATGAAGAGGCGACAAACCAAGAATCCCATATTGAACTCATTTATAAGCGCCGTTTTAATGTGGTTGTTGGGGATGAATGGATTTTGCGCTTAGCACAGCGTAACTATTTCACAAATACCGGAAAATACCAAAAAATGGTGGCGCACAAAATCATGCCGGCTTCCCTCTATTCAGCACGCTTTAAAAACCCCGTTATTTGCGAAAAATTTAATGTATCGCTTGCTAAAATTCGCTCCTCTGGTGAGTATGTGCAAATTGTAAACAGCTATCACCAGAATATAATGATTGCGGGTAATCGGTTTTGACGCGCACTAAATGCCTATTTTAAAACGCCGTCCGCGAACCAAAAGTATAAAATATCCTCTGCTCTCATATGTCTGCCCTATCCTGCGTTTGCCTTACGGTATCATTCTAATAAGGGCCTCCCCAAACCGCGATGCTAACTCAACATTTTCCAAGTCAACAAATGCTGCTTTATCCTGCTCCGTATGAATATGCGGCATCGCCCCTTCATCATCATACGAAGCAAGTGTTAACGCAGAAACCCCTGCCCTTTGAAACCAGATAGTATCAAAATCTCCAACTCTATGGAGGCCCGATGAAATGTCCTTGAACTTTACATTTTGCTGTGTGAGCTGCTGCGCAGTATTCGTCAATAAATTATCATAATAAACCGGGGTAAAACCACCAGTTTGGGTAATAAATTTAATATTTTTCGCCCCAACCGTATCCCAGTTCACAAGGTACACCTCACGGCTTAAAAGTTCATCTTCATGTTGCTCAAAATAATGCTGCGCACCCAACATGCCTGCTTCTTCAGCACTCGGCACAACAAGTCTAACCTCACAGTCAGCCGGCATATGCCGCCAAAGTCTACTAGCTGCAGCAACAGCCGCCGCAACGCCCGAGAGATTATCGTTGGCCCCTGGCGTATATCCAAACCGCCAAAAATCTATACCACTAACAAAAAACTGCCCAATTAAAACAGCAGACAGTACAGTCAGGAGCCACACTGGCGCATAATATCCATTAATAGCGAATAACGGTATGATCACCCCCGTTCCAACAATGACTGTGGAGAGATAAACTGAAAGACTAAAGTTTTTTACATGCTCTGGGCGGTACGCAAAAGACGCCGGGGCGCTGTCCAAGTGCGCCATTAATATAAAGAGACGCCTGCCTTCTCCTTTTTTTGCGACTAGATTCGCCGTTATTTTTTTGGGACTAAACCAAACCAACAGGCTTTGACGCCAATCAAAAAACAAACTATGGCTCACCCAAAATACAGTCCCAACCAGTAGAGCAATGTAAAGAAGAGCTTCTGCTGACCAAATAGCAAAAAGTTGGCCGGCGGCAATCATGCCAAAGAAAGGTAAATAGGTTCGCGGTGCATAAAATGCCTCTTCTCCCGTATTAACGCCGTATTCCCCCTCGAGGTGCGTTAAAAGCATTTCGCGCGCCATCATTTCTTCTTCGGTGCCAGCCCCCCGGTGCGGCCACTCCAGCAGACTTTCGAAGATGGTTTTACTCTCTAAAGTCATTTTGCCCCCTCAGATGGCCCTGCCCTACGTAACAGCATAACTTTTTTACTTACAAAATGAAGGCCGGTCCGTTAAATAGGCACAAGTTTTTTGCTGGCATGGAAAAATCCTAAGGCTGGCCTTAATTTTTACCGTGAGAGTATATCATGACAGACCGGATTGACCCTGTTCATATTATTGGTGGCGGCTTGGCAGGCTCAGAGGCAGCATGGCAGTTATCCAACCGTGGTGTGCCCGTTATTTTGCATGAGATGCGCCCTGTACGCAAAACAGATGCACATTCAACCGATGGCCTAGCCGAAATGGTATGTTCAAACAGCTTCCGGTCTGATGATTTTGAAAATAATGCTGTTGGCTTATTGCACGAAGAAATGCGCCGCATGAATTCACTTATTATGGCCGCAGCCGAACGGCATAAAGTCCCTGCGGGTTCTGCACTGGCTGTAGACCGTGATGCATTTTCCGAAGATGTCACGCAAACGCTTGAGGCCCAACCTCTCATTACCCTTGAACGAGAAGAGTTGACGACGCTGCCTCCAAAAGAGTGGGACAAAGTTATTATTGCCACAGGGCCTTTGACATCCCCTGCACTCTCTGACGCTGTCCTCAAGCTTTGCGGTGAAGATAGCCTTGCGTTCTTTGATGCTATTGCACCGATCGTCTATAAAGACAGTATCAACTTTGAAAAAGCTTGGTACCAAAGTCGTTATGACAAAGGCGATGGGGCGGATTATATAAATTTACCCATGAATAAAGACCAATATGAAGAGTTCATTCATGACTTGAATGACGGAGAAAAAGCTGATTTTAAAGAATGGGAAGCAACCACGCCTTATTTTGAAGGGTGTATGCCTATTGAGGTTATGGCCGAACGGGGTCCCGAAACCCTCCGATTTGGCCCTATGAAGCCTGTTGGACTACAGAACCCCAATTCCCCTGACAAGCATTACGCCGTTGTACAGTTGCGACAGGACAACAAGCTTGGCACACTTTACAATATTGTGGGTTTTCAAACCAAACTTAAGTACGGGGAACAAACCCGCATTTTCAAAAAAATTCCCGGGTTAGAAAATGCTGAATTTGCACGCCTTGGCGGCCTACACAGGAATACCTTTCTCAATAGCCCTTTGGTCCTCGATGATACACTACGCATGAAAGCGGACACCCGTTTACGGTTTGCAGGGCAAATCACGGGTGTGGAAGGCTATGTTGAAAGTGCTGCAATGGGCCTCATGACAGGCCTATTCACTGCCCAAGAGAAGCTCGGTAAGAGTGTAAAAAAACCGCCTGTCACAACAGCCTTTGGCGCTCTTATGAGCCACATTACTGGGGGCGCAGATGCAAAAACATTCCAGCCTATGAATGTTAATTTTGGCCTATTTCCTCCTTTTGAACAGCGTGTTCACAAAAAAGCCAGAAAACCTGCCATGAGCAAACGTGCCTTAGACGATTTAGCAATATGGATGGAAGGCCTTGACGGGTAGGCTACACTGTTTCACTGTGCCCTCTGTTTTATCATAAGGGGACAATAATGATACTGAAGACACACTTGAAGGCCGCCTGTGCTGCTGCCTTTATGGTCACAGCTATGCCGCTTTTTGCGGCAGAACAGCCGCCACTTGAGCCGGCGACCATCGAAACGGCAAAAATGCTCCGTGATGCCGCACTCAATGATACGACTGCCTATGACTTGCTCGAATCTCTTACAACTGAAGTTGGCCCTCGTCTTGCCGGGAGTGAAAAGGAACGGGAAGCAATTAATTGGGCTCTCGCAAAATTCAAAAAAATGGGTTTTGATAAAGTTTACACCGAGCCGGTGATGGTACAAAAATGGGAACGTGTTTCAGAATATGCAGCGGTAGTCTCCCCGTACACTCAGCCCCTTACCATAACAGCACTTGGTAAATCTGTGGCAACTCCTGTAGGGGGTGTCACGGCTGAAATTGCCCATTTTGCTACCTTTGATGACCTTAAAGCTGCAAGCAAAGAAGCGATCGAGGGCAAAATTGTCTTTATTTCAAACCGAATGCAACGCCACAAGGACGGCAGTGGTTACCGTCCAGCGGTTCAAGCACGTGGCAACGGTGCGATTGAGGCGGGACGTAGAGGGGCGTTAGCTATCATGATCCGTTCAATCGGGACGGACAGTCACCGCTTACCTCACACGGGCGGCGTTAACTATGATGACCAGTCACCAAAAATTGCGGCAGCAGCCTTATCAAACCCTGATGCAGACTTGTTAGAGCGCATGCTCTCCCGCGGCAAAGCACTTCGTGTTCATTTAGATATTCAAACCATTGATCACGGCAAGGTTGAAATGGATAATGTTATTGCTGAAATTACCGGTACAGAACAACCAGATGACGTTATTCTTATTGGTGGCCACCTTGATAGCTGGGACCTTGGTACCGGCGCTATTGATGACGGTGCTGGTGTTGCAATTACCATGGCAACCGCCGACTTAATCAAACGTCTGGCTCCAAAGCGCCCCAGAAAAACAATCCGAGTTGTTTTATTTGCCGCTGAAGAAATTGGCCTTGTCGGCGCTCGTGAATATGCAAGAGCCCATAAAAACGACACAGATCGCCATGTTATCGGGGCTGAATCAGATTTTGGCGCAGGCCCTGTTTGGGCACTCGCCTCAAAAGTCAGCCGTGATTCTGCTTTTGTTATTGATAAAATGGCACAGCTTATGGGGAAGCTTGGGGTCATTCGTGCTGACCGTACGGCAAACGGCGGACCGGACGTTGGCCGTATCGGTGATAATGGCATGCCTTTGGTGGATTTAATGCAAGATGGGACGGATTATTTTGACCTGCACCATACTGCCGATGATACTCTTGATAAGGTTGACCCAAAAAACCTACAACAGAATGTCGCAGCCTGGGCTGTATTTACTTATATTGCCGCTGATTGGGCAGGCTCTTTTCGCTAATATTTCAGAAATAAAGGTCTGCCTCATGGGCGGGCCTTTTTCATAAGGCACACCATGCCAAAAGCCCCAGGCAAATGACATAGTAGCATAAGGGCATAAGGGCATAAAAAGCACCCTAGCAAAGCGCCGAGCAGTGTTACCACTCCGCCCTCTAAATTCTAAAATGTGTGGTTTACTGAGCGGGGAGTTATCCGTCTTTTTTGGTAGCAACAGCCGCTGTTTCGCGTGCTTTGCTATGCTGGTAGTCCTTGAGGGCGGTCTCAACTGATGCTAATGCCGGGCACCCGTTTGAACATAACCTTGCCAGTTTTTCCCGGTTATTATCAGCACGATCAATCATATCACGTTTAAGAAACGCCAAAGCTTGCACCTCAAGCGCTCCTTGATCATTTGGTTCAATTTCGAGGGCCTGGCGGTAATATTTTAGACCTTTGCCCACACGCCCCTGTCCTTCATGCGCCCGGCCGAGACCAATGAGGGCAGTTATGCTGGCGGGGTTCGCAACAAGAGCACGTTCGTAAAATAACTGAGCATCAGCAAAATGTTGATCACTCATCGCAGTATTGGCCTGAGAAACTAATTGGTTAGAAATTTTGTCATATTTGGTTTCTGCCTCAGCAAAAGCAGAAACAGTGGCAACAGATGCAACAGAAATGCACAGTAAAAATTTAGAAAAAGTCATGCAAACCCTCATTTTTGTTACTTTCTATAGTAGCTGCCGAATAGTTAACTATCTCTATCCAACATACAAATAAATTACCTCTACAGCCGTAACAGTTTTAACATATACAACATTATACCCGCTCTAATATTGCGACAAAAAAGCCATCTGTCCCATGGATATGGGGTACTAATTGTAACATTTTACTGTCAAAAGAGGCTGTTTCAGGGCATTCGCTCGGTAATGCTTCGGCCCATACATCTCGGTAATCCATCAACCGCCAATTTGCAGTCGTCTCTTTCATGAAGGCGTTTATGATGGTTTCATTCTCACTTGGCAAGATCGAACAGGTCATGTAAATGAGCCGCCCCCCTTTTTTTACAAGACTTGCCCCTTCAGATAATAACGCCATCTGCTTGTTACATAAATCACGAAGGTCGGCTTCCGTCTTTAAGCGCCAACGCTGATCAGGGCTTCTGCGCCATGTTCCTGTGCCACTGCATGGTACATCAACATAAACACGGTCACAGTGTGCCTCAAGCGGTGTTAAAGCAACTTTACGGCCCTCTCCTCGGGTAGCAATGCGTGTTACCTGAACATTGCGGTTACCACTTCGTTCAAGCCGTTTTCGGCACTCTGTTAAGCGCTTCTCAGAAATATCAAAGGCATAAATTTGGCCCTTGTTTTCCATCTGAGCAGAAACCATTAGAGTTTTACCGCCAGCACCCGCACAAAAATCCGTCACTTGCATGCCCGGCTTCGTATCAACAAGCAAGGACGCTACCTGTGCCGCTTCATCCTGCACCTCAAGTTGACCTCTTTTATAAGCTGGGATACCCCCCAGACCAACATTCTTAATCGTCCACACACCAAAGTTAGAAAATTTAGTTTTTTCAAAGCCTTCTTCAGTTTTTATAAACTCATCAATGAACTCTAAATTAACTTTCAATGGGTTAATACGTAGCGTAAGTGGCGCAGAAACATTAAGCGCGCTTGCACCTTCACTGAAAGCCTCTCCAAATCGGTCCTCAAAACCCTTCATTGCCCAAGTTGGTATATTCAATCCTATTGCCACAGGTGCCGTATCAAGCTTGCTATCACGCATAATCTCAATGAGGTTTTTCTCATCGTCGGTCAGCACTTCAGTCGCAAATTGGCCCCCCTCATCTAATAGCTCAAGGCTTTCCGGTTCAAAGTGAACAAGATATGTAATAACCAAATTCCGGGCGGTTTTTTCATGTGCGCCCAAGGCCCATAACAAAAGCTCACGCTTTCGGAGGATCGCATAAAGCATTTCTGTAATGGCACGCCGATCCTTAGACCCGGCATAGCGCCGCGCACGAAAATAATTACTCGTGAGTACATCCGCAGGGGCACCGCTTACTGCAATGCCCTCTTCCACATCTGTAAGAAGCTCTATAAGAGCTGCAATTCGGGCTGAAGGCCTCATAAATTCTTTCTATCTGAAGTGCGAACTAAACAGCTTATTTTGTTGGGTAGTTAGGCGATTCTCGTGTGATTGTTACATCATGCACATGGCTTTCACTAAGCCCTGAATTTGTAATACGAACAAACTCAGCATTTTTGCGCATGTCGTCAATGGTGCGGCTACCAGTGTAGCCCATACTTGCCCGCAAACCACCCACCAGTTGGTGCAGCATGGTACCTGCGGGGCCTTTGTAAGGCACTTGCCCCTCAACACCCTCAGGCACAAGTTTAAGAGTGTCCTTCACATCCGCTTGGAAATAACGGTCAGCAGACCCACGCGCCATAGCCCCCACAGAGCCCATACCCCGATATGCTTTATAGGAACGCCCTTGGTAGAGGAAAACCTCGCCTGGCGCCTCTTCTGTGCCAGCAAGGAGGGACCCAACCATACAGGCACTGGCTCCAGCGGCAATGGCCTTAGCAACATCGCCTGAAGTTCGCAGCCCACCGTCAGCAATAATAGGGATACCGTGCTTAGACGCAGCATTTGCTACATCATAAACCGCCGTTAACTGCGGCACACCAACCCCTGCAACTATTCTTGTCGTACAAATTGAGCCAGGCCCTATACCAACCTTAATACAGTCAACACCCGCATCTATAAGGGCCTCAGCAGCAGCAGCTGTTGCAACATTGCCTGCAACAAGCTGAACATTACCCCAAGCCTTTTTAATTTTTCTGGCTTGTTCAATAACGCTTGAGTTATGGCCGTGCGCTGTGTCAAGTACAAGTAGGTCACATTCCGCCTCAACAAGGGCCTCAGCACGCTCAAACCCCTTGTCGCCTACAGTCGTCGCAGCCGCCACACGCAGACGCCCCTGCTTGTCCTTGCATGCGTCTGGGTTTGCAACCGCCTTTTCAAGGTCCTTCACTGTAATCAACCCAACACAGCGGTAAGCCTCATCAACAACAATCAGTTTCTCAATTCGGTGTTCATGAAACATCCGTTTGGCTTCATCCCCAGAAACACCTTCCTCAACCGTGACAACCTCACGGGTCATAAGTTCCGCAACAGGTTGTTCCAGTTTGGTCGCAAAGCGCACATCCCGGTTCGTTAAAATGCCAACAAGCTTTTTGGGGCCAGGGTTTTCACTGCGCTTGACAATAGGGATACCTGAGATTTTATGCGCCGTCATCAGGCCCATCGCTTCGGCTAATGTTTGATCAGGGAACATGGTTACAGGGTTTACAACCATGCCTGATTCGTACTTTTTAACCTGTCTCACCATTTCTGCCTGTTCTTCATTCGACATATTACGGTGAAGAACACCAATACCGCCAATCCTCGCCATGGCAATGGCCATGGGTGCTTCGGTTACAGTATCCATCGCTGCCGATAAAAGCGGCATATTAAGGGAAATCTCTTTAGTGAGCTGTGTGCGTACATCAACCTGTGCAGGCATTACATCACTAGCAGCGGGGACGAGAAGAACGTCATCAAAGGTAAGACCGAGGCGAATATCCATGTGTTTTCCTGTTCAGCAGTGGAGCGCATCTAGCGCAGGCTTTATAGCGCAATTCCCTACAAAGCCGGATCCAGGTTTTGGATGTTCGCCGTTCAATACCTCGAAGCGGTTATAAAAACAATCTGAATCTGACAAGAAACGAAACAAAATGTTTCACAGGCCCTACTTCTCAGGCTCAAGCCCCTTGAATCCCTGAGCAACAACAAACCATTCTTTAGAGCCTGCACGGCTTGATGGTGGTTTCGCATGCCTTACTGATTTAAAATGAAACTGCATACGTTTTGTGAGTGTTGTGTCTGCGCCGCCAGCTAACACCTTAGCGGCAAAACTCCCACCCTTGGCAAGAACCTTAATAGCAAAGTCAAGTGCTGCTTCACAGAGCATCATAGTGCGTATCTGATCCGTTTGTTTGTGACCAGTTGCAGAATTTGCCATATCAGAGAGCACGAGGTCTGCAGGGCCGTCTAGGGCTGTCATCAAACGCTCTTCTGCATTATGGTCCAAAAAGTCCATCGCCCAAATTTCTGCCCCTGCTACAGGCTCAACCTCGAGCAGGTCAATGCCAATGATTTGAGGGTCACCTTTCAAGCGTTCAGCAAGCACCTGTGTCCAACCGCCAGGCGCGCAGCCCAGATCAACCACACGCTTAGCCCCCTTAAGAAGTTCATACCGTTCGTCAAGTTCAATAAGCTTGAAAGCCGCACGTGACCTGTAGCCAAGGCGCTGTGCTTCCGCCACATAAGGGTCATTCAACTGCCTCTGAAGCCACCGAGTGGAAGAGCTTTTTCGCCCACGCGCTGATTTCACACGCACTTTCGCACCACGCGCCCGGCTTCTTGGATTTGAAGTACTGTTCCAACCTTTAGGCATTATCTTTTAGCCCTTCATTTTTCTTTACTGCACTGTTTTTTGTATGTCGGCGGGGCCTGCGGGGCTTATCTGAGCGAACAGGTGGTGTTTCCATTTGCATTAAACCTCGCAAAATACCTTCACGAATACCACGGTCAGCAACCCTTAAGCTCGGTACATTCCACATGCCAAGAATTGCCTCAAGAATAGCGCAGCCCGCCACAACCAAATCCGAGCGCTCTTCTCCAATACAGGGCTGAGCACACCGCTCCATATGGGACATGCCCGCAACTTTGCGAGATAGTTTTTTAATATCCCGCGATTTCATCCATGCTCCATCAACTTTATCCCTTACATAACGTGGTAAGTTAAGGTGGAGACTTGCAAGTGTGGTTACCGTGCCTGATGTCCCAAGAAACTGAGTTCTCTTTTTATTCACTACTTCTGAAATGGCATGCGCCTCTTCAAAAGCCCGCAAATGAACTTGGACGGTCTCAACCATTTCCTGATAAACCTCAGGCGGGAGCACATGATCAGCTTTACCGTATTTTTCGGAGAGATTAACAACCCCCCATGGAATTGACACCCATCCGCGTATTTCTGTATTCCGCCCGGATACCATACGAACCCAGATCAACTCTGTACTGCCGCCGCCAATATCAAAGACCAAAGCATTTTTATTGCCTGGTGAAATAAGCGACTGGCAGCCCATAACAGCCAGCCGGGCTTCCTCCCCGGCACTTATCACATCAAGATTTATCCCGGTTTCCCTGCGAACACGCGCCACAAAAGCAGCAGAATTATCAGCGACACGGCACGCCTCTGTAGCAACATGACGCATGCATGTAACATTGCGGCGTTTAATTTTTTCGGCACAAACCTTTAGCGCCTCAATCGTGCGATCCATGGCGGCTTCAGAAAGCATATTATTATGAGAAACCCCTTCCCCAAGCCGAACTATACGGGAAAAAGCATCTATTACACGGAACCCCTTTGCTGTGGGCCGTGCAATAAGCAACCTACAATTATTTGTGCCCAAATCAATTGCGCTATAAATACCCTTGCCTATGTCAGAGTAAGAAGCTTTAGAGTTAGCAGGCCTAGAGTCCGAGAGCCCAGAGTTTGGGGTCCCAGAGTTTGGGGGCCCAGAGTTTGGGGGCCCAGAGTTGGAGGATTTAGTTGCTGAACTGGAAGTTCTCGTGTTGGGTGCCCCTGAATGAGATGTCCCTGAATGAGCTGTCCCTGAATGAGCTTTCTTAGAGTTTTTAGGGCGAGAATGACCAGCCTCAGCCGCGCCAACATCGTTGGAGCTATTCATTTTTTTATTTTTGGAAAAGCTACCACGTCGGTTGCGGCGGCGCGAACCGGGCATTTTTTTTTCGGTGCTCGCCTGACTATCTGACCCATTTGGGTCATCCGGGCGCGCTGGTGGCGGGGTGTCCCGCGGTACTTCCAACGACATTATGTGTCTCATTTTTTATTATTATTTTCTCACAACCTTATGGTTGCTCACTTGCCCCTTTCATATCACCTCCGGCCCAGTTCTGGCAATGCACTCTGGAAAAAATATAAAATTTTATCATTTGTTCTTTATTTGTTCTTGACAAACTAATGAGTACAAAATAAGAACATATAAAGTATAGGGAGATGATCCATGACTATTGCTCACGTAATGACTTTGCTAGCATTTGTTGGCCTTGGGGGTGCCGGGCTTGCTTCAATACAAGCTGGGCTTGCTATAGTCTGGCAATGTTTTCGGCAGAGATCTGGCCTAACGGTTTTTAAGAAACCTGCAGGCGCTGTACGTAAAATGAAAATTATCTACTAAAAGCATGAAAATGAAAGACGCGGCGAACAACCTAAAATGGTCGATACACCGCGCCCAATCCGAGCTACCCCCCCAGGTGCGCTCGGTCCTTTTCACATTAAGGCAGCTTTAACAAGCGCCAAGGCCAATCAAACCTCCCCAAGCTGATTAGCCAATAATATGTTAACAAAGGAGCACGCATCCGACATAATTTCTGTGATAGAGTCAAGCGCTGTTCGCAAAAACATACAAAAAAACTATAAAACTGCCTTGTTACACAGCTTTATAGTTTTTTTTATCCACTACTCAGAAGAAATTTACCCAATCGGGTCGCCTTGATACTCAGTAACCCGGCAATATTGCTCACCCGCGTTTTCACGAATGCGGCCACAAAGAGCGGCAGCTTCCTGTTCCGTAATTAAAGGCCCCGCAATAAGCCGTAGGAAGGTTCCAATACCTTCTTGGCTCTGTGTGTAGATAAGGGGTGTTAGGCCATTTAAATCAGAGCCGAAGCTTTGCTCTAAACCAGCCCACCCACTTGCTACTTGATCTTGAGAACGATATGAAGCCAAATGTGCGCCGAAAAATACTTTCTGACTTACAGGCGCTGCACTAACAGGCGTTGCTGCGGGCACAGAAGCGTCTTCTTTAACGGCAACCGCGGCTTCAGCGCCGCCTGTCGGTGCCGCCTGATTAGACGCGACAGGCGATTGATCCGATAGCTCGACAGAGAACACTCTGCTTTCCAGCGATTTCATTTCTCGGCGCATCGCAGATACATCCGTGCTCACCTTCTGCATAGTTGCAGCCAGTTTCGGGTCTAATTGTACTTTATTCACATGTGCTTCTAGGTCCCGCATTTTCTGGTCACGGTCTCTAACCTGTTTTGCAAGCTCAACATAGAGGCGTTCAAGCGCATCAAACCGGTCTTTTAATTCCCGATGATTATCACTGACTGTGTAAACATCCTTCTCCAAAACCTCTTGGCGCGCTTCAACAAGAACTTCCTGCCCCTGCCATAAGTTACTACTTGTTCCGCCCATACAAGCAGACAAAGCAAATCCAGAAAGGGAAATTATTACCGCCTTCTTGAACATTTTGAGATTAGAATGAGTACCCAGTTCCACATGTTGCATTATTCTGCCTTTCAGCTAACTAGCAAAGCCTAATGATATCAATATCATAGCTTTCACCGAACCCAGAGGGGCCAATATTATAGTTTTTAATATGCAATCTGGGTGCCAGAGACAGAGAGAAAGTGTTCTATGATCGTTTTTTCTGCGCTTTCCGTTTTTGAAACGCCCAATATGAAAGCGGTAAGGACAAAATGTAAATACACGCAATAGCGAGTAGCATGAACCAAGTACGGGCAAATAAGCCTGCAATAACCGCCCCAATCACAAGCATGGCCGGCACAAACCATTCACGCGGCATCCTGAGGGCTTTAAGCGAAAAAGTAGGAATTGTTGACACCATCAACACTGCAACAACAACAACATACCCGGCAATCAAAAGGCCATAGGACTGAACCGAGGTATTAGTCACGCCAAAATCAAGCATCATTGGGCTAAGAACAAGCCCTGCCCCCATGGGTGCGGGTACTCCCGTTAAAAACCCCGAACGTTGCCGTGGTTCAGCGTTATCATCTTCAAGTTTTGCGTTAAAGCGAGCAAGCCTAAGAGCCATAGCAATTGCATAAACAAGAGCAACTGCCCACCCAAGGCGGTCAAGATTTTGCAAAACCCACAAATATAAAACAACTGCTGGAGCCACACCAAAAGCTACAACGTCTGAAAGAGAATCAAGCTCGGCACCAAACCGGCTCGTGCTTTTCAAAAGCCGCGCAACAGTTCCGTCTAGGCCGTCAAACACCCCCGCAAGCACAATTGCAGCAACCGAAAGTTCCCATTTGTCAGCGAGAGCAAATTTAATTGCTGTCAACCCTGCCATAAAAGCAAAAAGGGTAACAACACTCGGTAAAATTGTCCTGATCGAGATTGCTTTAAACAGCAGTGCATTTTTTTGTTGAGCCAAAAAACAACCCTTTATTTTCGAATATTGGTTAGCTAGTCACTGTTACCTATTTCGAGCGATAATTGTCTCACCGCCAATCATAGTTTGGCCAACTTTCACCGTCGCATGTTGCCCTTTGTCAAGATAAATGTCCGTACGACTACCAAAACGAATAAGGCCAAACCGGTCACCACGCGCAACAGTGTCACCTTTTTTTACATCACATAATATTCGGCGAGCAACAAGCCCTGCTATCTGAGCAAAAGCAATGTCATGCCCGTCCTCTGTTTGCATCCGTATAAGCTGGCGCTCGTTTTCCTCACTCGCGTTATCCGCAGCAGCGTTCAAAAATTTACCCGGCACATATGTTGTTGCCGTAATTTCACCGGCTGCCGGCACGCGATTAACATGCACATTGAAAACAGAGAGAAAAATTGTAATGCGTGTACGAGGATCACTGCCCATGCCTAGTTCAGCAGGGGCTGGCGCTTCACTAACCGCACACACCGTTCCGTCTGCAGGACTGACAAGCACCCCTTTTTCATCAGGAATAATACGATCAGGGTCACGGAAAAAATATATACACCATACAGAAACAATAAGACCAACCCACGCAGCAGGCTCCCACACATAAAACAACAGAATCGAAACGACAAAAAAAATCGCTACAAAAATGTGCCCCTCTTTGTGAATGGGGGTCATGACTACATCTGTCGCTTTCATTGTATAAACCTCAAATTACTAAAACTGCGCACACACTGCGCGAAACACTGCCATTCAGTCAAGACCAATAGCAGCCTGACAGTCAAGGCCAATAGCCATCTGGCTTTATGTAATAATCACGCCCTGAAAATTACACTTATTTTAAAAAAAATTTAAGAAAATTTGCTTCTTTACAATTATTCTTATTTTTCTTAACCCTTGTTTAAACACATCAAACGATGCTGGTAGGCCACACTGTCAGGTAGTCAAACTATGAAATTGAACGAAACACTTGATAAAGCCAAAGGCCAACTTTCTGCTCTTGATGAGATGAAATTTGACCATCTTGAGTTCGACTGGGAAGGCATTCGCTTTCATGCATCCGCTGATGATGACACTTCTGGCGGTGGAAAAATCCACCTAAAAGCCGAGCTAGGCCGCCTTTTTTTCACAGTCGAGGATTCTTTACAGCGCTCGCTTGCTATTGAACGCCTTTATAGTACAAACCGCCAGATAGACGGTAAGTATCGAATTGGCAAAAAAGGTGACATATCTTTTAGAAGCATTACAAAAACTGAAGATCATCTTCGTGGTCAAAGCTTGTTGAGTGCCTTAACTTTAATCCTGTTAGAGTCAGAGAATCACCTTCGTGCACTCAGGTCACACCTAAAACCTCTTTAATTTTCGGGCTTTTTATCGGGTAAGTTAAACATTTGCCCCGGATAAATTAAATCAGGGTCCCTGATTTGTTCGTTATTTTCTCGAAAAATAAGTGTGTAACGCACGCCTGAACCATAAAGCTGTCGTGCAATTTGCCAAAGGGTGTTCCCCGGCTGAACAATTACACCGCCTGTTGCTTCGGCGACATCAATAGGCATGCCTGTTTTAAAGGGCTGTTCAACACGCAGTTGAACCTTTCCATCGCCAATTGTTTGATCAAGCCGCACTATATGCTCGCCCGCCGCCAGTGTTTCAGCCTGTAGTACAATAGACCAGCGGCCTTCATCATCTGCCCGTACAGTATTAATATAGCGATCATCAAGGTAAAGCCGCACTTCAACACGGGGCAAAGACCGCCCAGAGAAAACAGGGTCACCCCCTTCACCATAGTCAATAACATCAAGACTGAGGCTTTCCCCCACTTCCGCAAAGGCCGCCACTCCCGGCTTTTGTAAAACTGTACTACCCCCCAAACCACTTTTAGGGGCTAATACAGCAACAACGCCATTCTGCTGTTGCGCAAGGAATCTGTCATTCTCACGTTCAGGAACAGACACAACAACAACATTTTCAGCTTCTGTAAATTCTTTGCGACCATTTTCCGTAGCTCTTAAATTAAGCTCAACTGAACCGGCCTCAAGAGGTTCCTCAAGAATCATCACCCATTCGCCGTTATTATCAGCAACAACTTCAGCGATTCTACGCTGGTTTGCATAAAGCTCAACATGGGCACCGGGCGCCATACGTCCTGCGATCACCCCTGTTCCACCACGAGAGATACGCACAAGATCGAATGCAGGAATTTTTAAATTACTATTTTGGGATTGCTCATCAGGTGTCAAAGAATGCCCTGTATTCACACTTTTAGGCTGCTCTGCAGGCTCCTCACCTGAAAGAAACAGATAAGCGACCACAATGACCATTATCAGTGCGCCTACGCCAACAATAAGCTTGTTGCGCGTGTCGTCATTATCGCTTTCCAGTGGCCTCATACAACTCCACTCATAACTGCCCTAAATAAAGGCTTAACATTAGACATGATAGTATTAGATATGATTTTATCAAAATCATGTCAAAACTTTGACGCAACAATTTAATGATTCTTATTTTATTAGAAGGCAACCATAATCTGTGAAATCAAATAATATAAAAACGGTGTGCGTCTACTGTGGTTCTCGTATGGGGAACAAACCTTACTATAAAACCTTAGCGGAACAAGTAGGTACACGGTTAGCAAAGGAACAAATAACCCTGGTATACGGCGCAGGCAGTGTAGGTTTAATGGGCGTTGTAGCCAGAGCTGCCAGTGATATGGGCGGTAAAGTAATTGGTATTATCCCAGAGCATCTTGACGCAGTAGAAATTACACAAGGTGGTTTAACCGAGCTCCATATTACAGACGATATGCATGAGCGAAAAAAAATGATGTTTGATCGCTCTGATGCCTTCATTGTTCTACCGGGCGGCCTTGGCACACTCGATGAAACAATGGAAATGATGACATGGGCACAATTAAGCCTGCATAGAAAACCTATCATTTTGATCAACTATCAAGGGTTCTGGTCGCCTCTTATTGAGCTTATTCAACACGTAACCGAGGACGGTTTCGCCTCACAGGAGCATGCTGACCTTTTAACCGTGGTAGAAACCATGGACGAAGCCATGACATATTTGTCATCTTACAAGGAAAATGCAGCCTAAACGATATTTCAACGATAAAAAGTACGGTTTTGCCGCAAAATAAGAAAAAACCACCCGCTTTCCTCTTCAACTTTTTGAATGTTGGTGATAGTGTGCGCGCAAAACCGGCGAAGGGTCTACCTAGCCTATATATAAAGTGCCCCAATGATCTATCGGGCCACCATCTTTTCACTAGAGGGACATATGAGCAAAATTAAAGTTAAAAATCCAATCGTTGAAATTGACGGCGATGAAATGACACGGATCATTTGGCAATGGATACGTGAACGCCTTATTCAGCCTTATCTTGATGTTGATCTGCTTTATTATGACCTCTCCGTAACAAAACGTGATGAAACAGATGACCAAATCACCATTGACGCGGCAAATGCCATCAAAGAACATGGTGTGGGTGTAAAATGTGCCACTATCACGCCCGATGAGCAGCGTGTTGAAGAATTTGACCTTAAAAAAATGTGGCGGAGCCCCAATGGTACTATTCGTAACATTCTTGGGGGTACAGTATTTCGTGAACCTATCATTATGAAAAACGTACCCCGCCTGGTTCCCGGTTGGACAAAGCCAATTGTTATTGGCCGTCATGCATTTGGTGACCAATACCGCGCTACAGATTTTCTTGTGCCGGGCGCAGGTAAACTGACAATGAAGTTTGAACCGGCTGACGGCGGCAAATCCATTGAGCGCGAAATTTATGACTTTGCAGAATCTGGCGTTGCGATGGGTATGTATAATGTTGACGAATCAATCCGTGATTTCGCCCGCTCTTGCATGAATTATGGCCTTGCGCGTAAGTGGCCCGTGTATTTATCAACAAAAAATACCATCCTTAAAGCCTATGACGGGCGTTTTAAGGACCTTTTCCAAGAAATATTTGAAACTGAGTTTGAAGCACAGTTCAAAGAAGCAGGCGTTACATACGAACACCGTCTAATTGACGACATGGTCGCCTGCGCAATGAAGTGGGCCGGTGGCTTTGTTTGGGCTTGTAAAAACTATGACGGTGACGTGCAATCAGATACAGTTGCACAGGGCTTTGGCTCTCTGGGATTGATGACCTCTGTTTTAATGACCCCAGATGGGAAAACTGTTGAATCTGAAGCTGCACACGGCACCGTAACCCGCCATTACCGCCAGCATCAGGAAGGCAAAGAAACTTCGACGAACCCTATCGCTTCTATCTTTGCATGGACACGCGGTTTAAAATACCGTGGTAAAATGGATGGTACACCAGAGGTGACAGCTTTTGCTGAAGCTGTTGAGCAAGTCTGTATTAATACAGTTGAAACTGGCTCAATGACAAAAGACCTTGCTCTTCTGATTGGACCGAACCAAAGCTGGATGACCACAGGGCAGTTCTTTGACAAAGTTGATCAGAATTTGAAAGCCAAACTTGGATAAGAGCTCTGAGGGCCCTGTGTCAGCTTATGATACCTCTGAGACGAAATTATTGAAGCCGCCTACTTTGGGGCGGCTTTTTTATTACGTGCTCTATTTTTGTGCACCCTTTCAATAAAGTCAAAAATGGTGCCCTACCCACCAAAGTTACTTGACCCTATGTATATTTAAGATCGATAGGCTCAGAGAGTTTTTTGGCTTCTGTTTCTGTCAATCGACCTTCTTCAATAAACTTGAACAGCTGTACAGTCGTGAAGGAATCCAGTGCCTCAACTATCTCGGGGTAAATCATTAAAAGCGTATGCAAATCAAGGCTTTCCAGCCACATAACCTTTGACCGGCTATGCACAACAGTAGCCGGTTGAAGCGCCCCTTCATTAAGCACCCCAAACTCTCCAAAAAAATCACCCGCCCTCAAGGGAAAAGGTCTGCGCTTGTAAAAAGCCTGAACTTCACCAGACAGAACAAAATAAACTCCATTACCTGTATCGCGTGGATGTGTCATAACGGTGCCCGGTTGAAGCGATAACGACCGCACACGTGAGGAAATTTCCCTGAGCACGTCTACTGACAAGCCCGAAAAAACAGGGAATTTTTCAATCAAACCAACGGGTACTGTGAATTCCCGCCGGTGGACTTCATCCGTGAAACCCGACGCCACAATCCCAATAGGAATAGCATAAAAAGCCAGCCCTAAAATCATTACAACACCGGCAATAACCTTACCAGTGGCACTTATTGGTACAACATCGCCGTACCCAACCGTTGTGAGGGTTGCTAGCGCCCACCAAAGGGCATCAGGAATACTGCCAAAACTCTCTGGCTGCACTTCATGTTCGACCAAATACATGAGTGTCGCCGCGGCAACCTCAAGACCGAGCATAACGATCAAGGCGGCAAATAAGGCTCTGCGTTCAGTGAATATTACACGCCCAAGCGAGGATAAGGCTGGTGAATAGCGAACCAACTTGAGAAGCCGTAGTAGCCGGAAAATTCTCAGTGCCCTCAAGTCCAAGGGTAATACAGCGCCCAAATAAAAGGGAAGAATTGCGATAAGGTCGATCAGTGCAAATGGAGAATATATATAGCGTAACCGCCTCTGCATGGGGGTCTCTCCGGGCACAATTTCACGTTCCGCACTTGCCCAAACACGAGCGCCGTACTCAATGGTAAAAATAATAACCGACACTCGGTCAAACAATTGAAACCACTCTTTATGCGGTCCCCACAGCGAAGGAACAGTTTCAAGCATGACAGCAAAAATATTGGCAATAATCATGAAAATCATAAAGCCATCAAAGGCAGCCGCGAGCCGCCCACCAAAGCTTCCAAACTCAAGGAAGTCATAGGTCTTCCGTCGCAGGCCGTCTGGGGCTATGGTTTTAAGGTTTGTCATGGAGCAATCCTATAACCTACTGGCAAGCTTGGCAATTTTTCTGTGTCCGCGGTGTTTATGTCTGGCATATTTTTTTCGCCGCTTGCTACGCTGTGCTAATATCATATAAAAAGCGCGGCCAATCATGAGCCACGCTTATAAGGTTTTATACCTTGAGCCTTTAATGCGTAAGACTAGCCTCGATCGCCGCAATCGCGGCCGCCGCCTTCGAGCCGTCAGGGCCACCTGCTTGAGCCATGTCAGGGCGTCCACCGCCGCCTTTTCCGCCGACAACTTCTGTACCAATCCGTACAAGATCAACAGCACTAATTTTGCCAAGCAAGTCTTCTGTAACCGCTGTTAACAGGCCCGCTTTGCCGTCATTAACAGCAACAAAAGCAACAACTCCGCTGCCCAGGCTTTTTTTGGCCTCGTCTGCCATGGCGCGCAACTCTTTAGGGTTCACCCCGTCAAGCACCTGACCAATAAACTTAATGCCATTCACTTCTTTTACCGTAGGACCAGAAGCCCCGCCCCCAAGCGCTGCTTTCTTTTTGGCATCGACTAAGTCTTTTTCAAGCTGCTTACGCTCTGACTGCAAAGCGCTTATCCTGTCCGTAAGCTCCTCAGGTTTGGTCTTTAGTGTTGCTGAGGCTTCCAAAAGTAAATTCCGTTGCTCTAGTAAATAAGCGTGAGCCGCTTCCCCTGTAAGCGCTTCAATTCTTCTGACACCAGCTGATACAGCCCCCTCAGAAACAATTGTCATAAGAGCAATATCCCCAAGTCGGTCAACATGGGTACCGCCGCAAAGCTCAACAGAATACTGGTCCCTATCTGCTTTATCAAACTCAGCCCCCATAGAAACAACACGAACCTCGTCGCCGTATTTTTCCCCAAACAAAGCCATTGCACCGGCTTCAATGGCATCATCATAACTGAGTGAACGTGTTGTTACCGGTGCATTGCCGCGAATAATTGCATTCACTTGGCGCTCAACCGACAAAAGTTCCTCATGTGTAACAGCTTTGGGATGAGAAATATCAAACCGAAGCCGGTCCGGGGCAACAAGAGAGCCTTTTTGTGTTACATGACCTCCAAGTTCACGCCGTAATACTTCATGGAGAATATGTGTCGCAGAATGATTTGCCTTTAACTTCCGGCGTCTTTCACCATCAATTTGCATCTGAAGAGCCGCCCCAACAGTCAACACACCCTCAGATACTTCCGCAACATGAACATGAAGGGCCCCAACCGCTTTATTTGTTGCTGAAACAACGGCCGCCCCATTCGCATTCCACACCTTGCCAGTGTCCCCCATTTGGCCACCAGATTCGCCGTAAAAAGGGGTTTGGTTTGTCAAAATAGATACACTGTCGCCCTTAGCTGCACTGTCAACCAGTACACCGTCTTTAATAATTGCAATGATTTGCCCCTCAGCTGTCTCAGACGTATAGCCAACAAATTCTGTACCGCCGTGAGCTTCCCGCAGGTCAAACCACACTTTATCAGATGCAATATCTCCAGAGCCAGACCAAGCTGCCCGTGCCTTTGTACGCTGCTCTTCCATGGCCGTATTAAAGCCCTCAATATCAACTTTTAGCTTTTTCTCACGCAGCGCATCCTGTGTTAGGTCAAGCGGAAACCCGTATGTATCATAGAGTTTAAATGCAACCTCACCCGCAAGAGTGTCCCCCGAAAGATTAGCCAGTTCATCGTCAAGAAGGCGTAAGCCTTTTTCGAGCATTTGGCGAAACCGAGATTCTTCCAGTTTGAAAGTTTCCTGAATAAGACTTTGTGCACGGACGAGCTCAGGAAATGCCTGCCCCATCTCGTTCACAAGTGTTGGTGTTAGTTGGTGCATCACCAAATCTTTTGCCCCAAGCATATGCGCATGCCGCATCGCACGGCGCATAATACGGCGCAGCACATAACCGCGACCTTCGTTTGAGGGCAACACACCGTCCGCCATTAAAAAACTACATGACCGTAAATGGTCAGAAATAACACGGTGAGACGCCGCCGTTGCATCACTTTCAGCAGCCCCTGTTGCCTCCACTGAGGCGTCAATTAACCGCCGAAAGCTATCAATGTTATAATTATTATGCGTCCCTTGCATAACAGCTGCAACACGCTCAAGTCCCATGCCAGTATCAATACTAGGGCTTGGTAAATTGACACGGCCTGCATCCCCGCCAAGTTGTTCATATTGCATGAAAACAAGGTTCCATATTTCAACAAAACGGTCGCCATCTTCTTCTGGGCTACCGGGCGGGCCACCCCAAATATGATCCCCATGGTCATAGAAAATTTCAGAACATGGACCACATGGCCCTGTATCGCCCATGGACCAAAAATTATCATTTGTTGCAATACGGATAATACGGTCTTCCGGTAATCCGGCAATTTTCCGCCAAAGGCTATAGGCTTCCTCATCTTCGTGATAAACCGTGACGGTCAGCTTATCCTTAGCAATGGCGTATTCTTTTGTGATCAAGTCCCATGCGAGAGAAATTGCTTTTTCTTTGAAATAATCTCCGAATGAAAAATTCCCGAGCATCTCGAAAAAGGTATGATGACGTGCTGTATACCCAACATTATCAAGGTCATTGTGTTTTCCGCCGGCACGGACACATTTTTGCGATGACGCCGCCTGCGTGTAGACACGTTTTTCCGCACCCGTAAATACATTTTTAAAGGGCACCATACCCGCATTTGTAAAAAGAAGCGTTGGGTCATTAATGGGCACCAAAGACGCAGACGGCACAACTTCATGGCCATTTTTTTTAAAGAATTCCAGGAAAAGTTTCCTAATATCATTAGTACCCGTCATCATCGCTGACATAAATCGCCTCAACTATAAAAACTGCCTAAGAATTCCCAAAGAAGGATTACTGGCCCACATCTTTTGCACCTTTTAACCATCGGAGTGCCTGCTGTCCAGCCAATGGTACGAGAACCTAAAAAAGGGGGCAGATATATCTGCCCCCTAGTCTTAGTAAATGTTGCTTTGTGTGTCTTGCCTGTCGCCTACAGTAAAAGTTCTTTACTCCTTGGCCCCAAGCGAAGGATCAGCCAGCATCACTTCATTAATAAGCCCTGCATTTTGCCGAATAGCATTTTCAATTTCGCTTGCAATGTCTGGGTTTTCAATCAAAAAGCGCTTTGCGTTCTCGCGGCCTTGGCCAATACGTTGACTGGAGTAGCTATACCAAGAACCAGATTTTTCAACAATGTCGCCTTTCACACCAAGGTCAAGTATTTCGCCGGTTTTGGAAACACCCTCACCATACATAATGTCAAATTCAACTTGTTTGAACGGCGGCGCCAGTTTGTTTTTAACAACCTTAACCCGGGTCGCATTACCGACAATTTCTTCTTTATCTTTAATGGCCCCAATCCGGCGAATATCAAGCCTAACAGACGCATAGAATTTTAGGGCATTACCCCCGGTTGTTGTTTCAGGGCTACCGTACATCACACCAATTTTCATACGAATTTGGTTAATGAAAATCACAATTGTTTTTGACTTGTTAATAGAGCCTGTCAGCTTACGGAGGGCCTGACTCATCAAGCGGGCCTGTAACCCAACATGGCTGTCACCCATTTCACCCTCAAGTTCAGCGCGCGGCGTAAGAGCCGCAACAGAATCAACAACAAGAATATCAATGGCGCCAGACCTAACTAGTGTGTCTGTAATTTCGAGCGCTTGCTCGCCCGTATCAGGCTGGCTGACAAGCAATTCATTCACATCAACACCAAGCTTCCGGGCGTAAACGGGGTCAAGGGCGTGCTCTGCGTCAACAAAAGCTGCAATACCCCCTGCCTTTTGGCATTCAGCAACTGCATGTAGAGCGAGAGTTGTCTTGCCTGAACTTTCCGGGCCGTAAATCTCAATAACACGGCCTTTTGGTAAACCGCCAATACCAAGCGCTATATCGAGATTAAGCGACCCTGTTGAAATGGTCTCAATTTCAATACCAGCTTCCCGCTGCCCAAGTTTCATGACCGACCCTTTACCAAAGGCACGGTCAATTTGACCAAGCGCAGCTTCGAGCGCTTTATTCTTATCCATGGAATTTCCCTTAACCAATTGTAATTCAGGTAGTGACATTTTAGGCTCCCTTATTCCACAGGCTGTTTGTGCTTGCAATGTCAGTTTTGTACCATATTTGTTCTAATATGCAAGGGATTTTATTCTTGTTTTGTTCCTGTCTGGTAAAACCCTTGAAAATCCGCCACTTTTCTTAGCCTAATATGCCTTTGACCTGCTCGGCCAGATCATTGAGAGAAAAGGGTTTTGGCAGAAATTGGAATTCTTCGGCTTCCAAATTTTTCCGGAAAACATCCTCGGCATAACCAGAAACAAAAATGACAGGTAAGTCAGGCATATCTTTCCGCGCTTCTTTCACCAGAGTAGGGCCGTCCATGTTTGGCATAATCACATCTGAGATTAATAAATCAATTTTCTCTTCATGCGTTTTGAGGATTTCAAGCCCGGCCTCACCAGAGGATGCTTCCAGCACTGTATAGCCTTTATTTGTAAGCGCCCGACAGGCAAATATTCGCACGGGGTCCTCGTCTTCCACAACTAGAATGGTGCCTTTTCCTGTAAGGTCACGCGCTGGCCCTTCACTTTGCGGCGCCTCTACATCCTCGACACCGCCCCCATGAGCCTTCAGGAATAAAAGGAAGGTCGTCCCCTCACCCGGGGCAGATTCTACAAAAACAAACCCACCTGTTTGTTTCACAATGCCATAGACTGTAGCAAGCCCAAGTCCTGTCCCCTGCCCTACTTCTTTGGTGGTGAAGAAGGGCTCGAAAATTTTGGTAAGGTTATCTGCAGGAATACCACAGCCCGTATCCTGAACTTCAATTAGCACATAATCATCAGGAACAATAACACTGTAGCGCTCGACAAGCGGGTGATCAGGCCCAATCATGCTTGTTCTGATTTCAAGATGGCCACCGTCCATCATGGCATCTCGCGCGTTAACCGCAAGGTTAATAATCACCTGTTCAAATTGCCCCTGGTCCACCTTCACGGGCAACAAATCCCTGCCATGGATAACTTTTAGATCAATGTTTTCACCAATCAATCGGCGGATAAGGTTAGAAATTTCAGCAAGAATATCCGTGAGCATCAGCACTTTTGGCCGCAAAGTTTGCTGCCGAGAAAAGGCCAAGAGTTGCCGCACCAAATTAGCCGCCCGGTTCGCATTTTGTTTGATCTGAATAATATCAGAGAAAGATTGGTCACCCGCATCGTGGCGAACAAGCAATAGATCACAAAAGCCAATAATCGCTGTCAGCAAGTTATTGAAATCATGCGCCACACCGCCCGCAAGTTGCCCTACGGCCTGCATTTTTTGCGCTTGCACAAATTGGCGCTCCAGGCTCTTTTCTTGTGTTGTATCAATAAGATAAAGTATGGCGTACCGTGTATCAGCCTTAGCAATTGTTGTTGTAAAAACCTGCCCCACATGTTCCGGCTGGGTGTTGAAAACAATATCCAAAGGAAAAGAGGAGGGTTTACCATCATGGGCAAACTCTATGATTTTCACCAAATCGTCACGGTCTTCAGCCTTTACAATCGTTAGAATGGAATCACCTGGCGCCAGATTTTCTGCTGCAGCCAGACGCCGAAGGGGCTGATTACATTCAATAAGTATCCCTTCACGGTCCACAACAGCAACCGCAACTGGCGCGGCATCAAATATCGGGTCAACGAGAAATTCCCGGTCTTCAGGAATGAGTTTCCCGCGTATTTGCTCAAGCTTGCGAATAATTCGGTACCGGCCAATTTGCCTGCCCTTTTCCCGGGTGTTTAGCGGCACATCAATAATATCAACATCAATACGCTGCTGCTTGCCCACAAGCATTTGGCTTTCCCCAGCCTTCAAAAGTATTTTTTGGGGTATTTCTGTTCTCGCCTCAAGGCCTAACCAACCATGAAGTATGTCATTCACAAAAAACGGTTTCCCGTCCATGTCTTCAAGCAGAACACCACAGCCTAGTTTTTCAAAGATAGGCGCCGCCCAACCTTCATAAACTTCTTTTTCGTGGGTTAAACGGTTTTTGTCAGATTGAAGCTCAAATTGCCAAAGCAGATACTGCCCAATGCGGCGACCTGACATGACTAAAGGCCCTTCTTTTGCCCCTAGCGCCCTCTCAGAGCGCGCATTACCAAATTGCACAACTTCTTGCAAAACCTTAAGCGCCTCTTTTCCTTCGGCATAATCCGAGAATAAATCTGCAATCCACCGAGCGCTTTTTCCTGCTATACGCTCAAACGCGTAATTACTTGTCAGTACATCACCCTCAAGCCCTGTGATCGCAATAGCCCTGCGGTCCATACCAACAAGAGCATTCAGAAGCTCGCGGTCTGCTATATCACGTCGTTTCAGAGGCTGGTCTAAATTTTTCAAAGCACGAAATATTGTGAAGGCTGTAATAATCAGAACAAACCCGCCGAGGGCTGCCGCCACATTACCGCCAACAATGATATAGGCAATGACTGACACACCGCCTGCCCCAACAAGCCCAGAGAGTGCCATAGCCAACAGCTTGATACCGGACCGCATTTCATTGTTAAGAAGTGCTTCCCTAATGGGTTGTGGCAGCCGACTTTCCATAAAAACCCCGATCCCTGAATGCTAGGTATTTTGTTTGTATGACCATAGCGTTGCCTCTATAGCAGACGCAAGCAGGAACAAGTCTGCCCGGTATTAATTCCCCAAAGCACTACTTAGACAGCTTGATACCAGCACGCTTTAATTTCAATATATAGCTGATAACTTCAGCAACTGCTTTATAATGGTCAGCAGGAATTTCCTGATCAATTTCCACACTAGCATGCAAAGCACGGGCAAGCGGCGGATTTTCAATGATAGGGATTTCATGTTCTTCCGCTAACTCTCTAATCCGCATGGCTACATTATCCATACCTTTAGCCAGAAGAACCGGGACATCCATTTTCTCATGTTTATATTCAATGGCAACTGCATAATGTGTTGGGTTCGTAATAACTACATCTGCATTTGGCACATTTGCCATCATCCGCTGCGCATGGCGTTCAAAGCGAATTTGTCTGAGTCTCGCTTTTACTTTTGGGTCACCATCTGATTGTTTGCGCTCGTCTTTCACTTCCTGTTTGGTCATCTTCATCCGTTTTAAAAATTGATATTTCTGAAACGAATAATCAACCGCTGCAATAATGATTAAAACGATCAACACACCAATCAATAATTTGATTGCCATTATTTTAATCGTCAAAATAATTTCAACAGGGGGTAAAAGCATAATAGTATCAAGACGGGATCTTTCTGGATAAACAATTAGAAAAATCGTGCCCGAGACTGCAATCAATTTGCCCGTTATTTTACCAAACTCAACAAAGATACGCTTTGAAAATATCTTCTTGGCGCCTTTAAGTAGTGACAGGTTTTTAATGTCTGGCTTTACTTTATCCCATGCCATTACCGACGGGTTTTGCATTCTGTTCGCCACAATAGCCGCTATAATGAAGGCACCAAGCGGTACCGACATCACCCACGATACTTTATAAACAAGGGATAGCAAATAATCTGTAAGGCCTGTTTCATCAATAGTGACATCATAAAGACGCGCCATATATCCTCGCAACGCATCTCTAATGCCGCCGACAATAAAATCCCCCCAAGCAGCAATAACCGCCGTCACAGTTAGCAGCATTATAAGGGTTTTCACTTCTTGGCTTGAAGCCATTTCCCCTTTTTTATGAGCATCATCGAGCTTTTTTTGGGTGGGTTCCTCGGTCTTTTGAGTGTCATCTTCCTCTGCCATTCACTTATCCAATTATAGCCATAAGAAGTTCTTCAAAGTGCGACAGAAATAAATTCATAATAGACGACATTAAAACCATCAACAAAGCAAAACCCATGAAGATGTTAATTGGCATACCTACAAAAAACACCTGAAACCCTTGCACCATACGCGCCACCAGTCCAAGCCCAAGATTATATGTCATCGCATACGCAATGAAGGGCGCGGCTATTTGAAACCCTAGCAAAAAAGAACTAGACACCAAATTGGCCGCCATAGACGCAAAATCAGTTACTGAAATACCCTCGCCTACGGGAAATTTCTGATAACTATAAATCATTCCTCTAAGCATTAAATGATGTAGGTCCGTTGCCAAAATCATCACGGTAGCAATCAAGTTTAAAAAAGCCGCTACAATTACACTTTGCGTGCCTTGCGAAGGGTCAAATGCCTGTGCCGCAGCAAGGCCGGTTTGAAAGGCGATGATGGACCCTGCCGTATGCAGGCCAGAAAGCAGTATTCTTATAGATATTCCAATGATTAAACCAATGGTTAGTTCTTGAAAAAAGAGCGCAGCCAGCGCAATTGGCGTCGCAGGCATTGTTGGCAGTCCGTCACTAATCGTTGGAAAAACAACAAGCGAAACAACAAGCGCA
>Ga0316208_1000498_pt1 | contig 47313 bp, 48 predicted proteins | sample 3monopyrite_MG_FD_204944 | JGI IMG/M metagenome (GOLD analysis project Ga0316208, IMG submission 204944) | Microbial mat bacterial communities from mineral coupon in-situ incubated in ocean water Damariscotta River, Maine, United States -... | ecosystem: Environmental > Aquatic > Marine >... | reverse complement strand
CCCAAAGCGCTTCGCGGGGCAGGCTCTGTCTCGGGATGAATTTGAGTAATTGCCCAGGTACGGTATTATTGTGAGCCAAGGCTTAAATCTCCTGTTATTACAGTGTTTATTCCCACTTTCATTGTAATAATTCATTGAGATTCAAGCCTTTTTTATTCCTGTTAACAGGACAGCAGTGAAATGGGATCTATAATCGTTTATTGATTAAGATATGGTATTGGCCTTGATTGGGGTAGTGTAGGAACGGTATTTTCTAGATAAAACAAACACCGACATAGTTGTTTGATGATGGGGGATGCGTTTAGAAATATTGGCTTTAATATTGCATCAATAATATTTGAGAGACGAAATCAGCCTGAGAGTGGCTTGATTCGTCAAAAAAACGACATAATCTGGAGGAAGTTACGTGGCCACGCCAATTTCAAATAATAATCCGGCTGTTATCGCCAATAATAAGTTAGCTCGTTCCGAAGAACGTGGTTCTCAAGCCCAGGCGCAGACGAATGGTTCGCCAGAGCAGGTAACATCTTCCCAGAACGAGGTTGCGGTGAGTGTAAGCCGTGCCGCAGAGGTTTTGAATCAGGCAGCCGCTGATCGTGGCCGGGGTAATATTCAGACTGCAGAACAGGCGGTTGCCGTTGTTGGTCAGATTAAAGAGCAGTTGCAGCAGAACCCGGTAAGTGTACTGACGGCACAGGCTGGTGGAATTCCCTCAGGCATTATGGGCCTGCTTAAGGCTGGTTAATACTGCTGCAATGGCAACCCGAATGTCTGACTGACAATCTGCCAATAGTTTTTACATGCAGTAGTTATCCTTGTACCAAGGTCCTATCATGTAGGGCCTTTTTCGTTTTATTTCAGGCAGTTCATGCGCGATAGAGACATCACTTTATATATCCCGGGTTTGTTTGGTTCGGATGCTTGGTCTGGGTTGGAGGTATCCAAGGGATCGTCTCTGGCAGGTTTGGAGTTGATGCTTTCTCGAGGCCGTCGCAGGCAACGAGTGGCTCGGTCTGCCGATGGGCTGTTGTTTGAATTGTTTGGTTATGCCGCCGCGGAGGGTGGTTTAGCCGTTGCCGCGGTGATGCACAGTTTTGATATGAAGGCGCCTGCAGGCGGTTTTTGTTTTTGCGCGACACCGGTAAACATGCAGCCAGATCGGGATAGACTGGTAATGATGGCTAGCGACCACCTGGCGGTGACACTGGCTGAGGCGCGCCAACTGGCTGATGAATTCAATCAGCTGTTTGCCGGGGATGGTTTGCGGTTAGATGCGCCTGTCAGTGACCGTTGGTATCTGCACTCCAGTACTCAACCGGAGATTAAAACTCAACCTCTCAAAAGTGTAATTGGTCAGAATATTGGCCACTATTTACCTGTTGGCAAGGATGCCATGCAATGGCATGCCATTCTCAACGAAGTGCAAATGCTGTTTTATAGTAGTCAGGTGAATGAAAAACGGCGTCTGTCCGGGCAGCCTGAAATCAATAGTTTTTGGCTATGGGGTGAGGGTGAATTGCCTGAGCGGCAACAAAATCACTGGCAGCATGTTTGGACCAATGAACCATTGAGTTTCGCCCTGGCAAGCTTGGCTCAGAATGAACAGGCCTCCTTGCCAGCCACTGCCGAGGAGTGGCTTGAGCAGGCCGACCAGAGTTGCAGTCACTTATTGGTGTTTGACGCCCTTGCCGAGGCTGTGGCAAGGGATGATCGCGGTTGTTGGCGTAACATGCTAGAGACTCTCAATGGCGATTGGATGGAGCCACTTGGCATTGCCTTGAAGACCAAGTCTGTCTCTACGGTCCGCTTGCTTAGCGAAAATGTTGAGTTTGAAATTAGTGGCAAATCACTCAAACGCTGGTGGAAGAGACCGCGTCCTTTTGCTCTGTATAAATAGGTTTTTGGATGACAAAGCGTATTTTGCAACGTCAAGTCTCTGCTAACTGGCAGAAACAATTTCCCGATATGGATCCGGTATTGGCCAGGATTTATGCCAGCCGCAATGTGGCATCAACTACTGAGCTGAAATATGGGCTTGAGCATTTACCGTCTCCGGTGCTGATGAAAGGCATGGCCGCTGCCGTTGCTGTGTTGCAGGCCGCAGTACAGCAGCAGAGACATATCCTTGTGATCGGTGATTTTGATGCCGATGGTGCTACCAGCACCACAATCGCATTGAGGGGCTTACGCTTGCTTGGCGCTGGCACGGTGGACTTTTTGGTGCCGAATCGTTTTGAGTATGGCTACGGCCTGACCCCTGAAATTGTTGCCGTGGCCGCTGAAAAACAGCCTGACCTTATTGTGACTGTAGATAATGGCATTGCCAGCATAGAAGGTGTGCGGGCAGCAAAACAGTTTGGTATGCAGGTGGTGGTGACCGACCACCATTTGCCTGGAAATGAGTTGCCCGACGCCGATGCTATTGTTAATCCCAATCAAGCTGGTTGTGGATTTCCGAGTAAGAACCTGGCCGGTGTTGGTGTGATCTTTTATGTGATGCTGGCCCTGCGTGCAGCTTTGCGTGACGATGGCTGGTTTGAGCAGCAACAGATTCAGATGCCCAATTTGGCTAAATTACTCGATATTGTGGCATTGGGTACCATAGCGGATGTGGTGCCGCTGGATCATATTAATCGAGTTCTAGTCTCTCAGGGTTTGGCGCGGATTCGCTCGGGCCACTGTTGTGTCGGTATCAAGGCACTGCTTGAGGTGGCTGGTCGTGGTCGTGAACAAGTGGTTGCCTCTGACATGGGGTTTGCCGTTGGCCCACGCCTGAATGCAGCCGGACGTTTGCAGGATATGGGTATTGGTATTCAATGCTTGCTGACCGATGACCCGGCTCAGGCGAAGGGCCTGGCCAGTGAGCTTGATGAGCTGAACCGTGAGCGGCGTTCAATCGAGACAGAAATGCAGGAGCAGGCCATGTTGCATCTTGAGAGTCTGCAGCTGGATGATGCTGAGGCGTTGCCATCCGGGCTGTGCCTGTTTCATGAAGCGTGGCACCAGGGGGTAATAGGCATACTCGCCTCACGTATAAAAGACCGTTGCCATCGGCCAGTGATTGCCTTTGCTGTGGCTGATGATGAATATATTAAAGGTTCGGCCCGTTCGGTTAACGGTTTTCACATTCGTGATGGTCTTGATGCAGTAGCAACCCGGCATCCAGGTTTGATTCAAAAATTTGGTGGCCATGCCATGGCCGCTGGGCTGACGCTCAAACGCAGTGATTTCGAGGCGTTTGTCTGTGCCTTTGATGAAGAGGTCAGGCAGCACCTTAGCGCTGAAGACCTGCATGGCAGTGTCTGGAGTGATGGTCAACTCAGAGCTGATGACCTGGGGCTTGAGCTGGCCGAGTCTCTGCGTCAGGCTGGGCCATGGGGGCAGGCTTTTCCTGAGCCGGTTTTTGATGGAGCCTTTGAAATTATCAATCGACGTGTCGTCGGTGAACGGCATCTAAAGTTGTTGTTGCGCGCTAGTCCGGATTCCAGCCCCATCGATGCGATTGCCTTTAATACCGTTGATGATGACTGGCCCAAGGCCGTGTCATATGTTCGCCTGGCCTATAAACTTGATGTGAATCGCTATCGGGATAGTCGAAATTTGCAGTTGATGGTTGAGTCTATCGAGCCGGTTTAGTCATTACCAAACATCCCGTCTAGCAGTGAAAGTTTGTATACGTTAACACCACCCGCTCCCTTATTAAGCAGATTCAAGTAATCACCAACCAAAACGATATAAGTTGTACATATTCGTTATTAATGGTTTTATTATATGGATTTTTATACTTACTATTAAGGATTGATATTGGTGGCAGAAAATAACATCCTTGCACAGCAAATAGGCCATTTAAAATGGCCGTTGCTGTTTTTTGTGGTCGGTGTGGCGCTAAGCTGGTCCATCGATACCTCTTTGCCGATGACTGGTTTGATTGTGCTCATGTCATTTACCTGGATTTGGCAGCTTAAAGGCCAGCTGCGTCAGAATCCTCACAGTAGTAAAAATATTGATTTAAATCATAATAATTCTGATTCGGTCGAAATCAAATCAGTGTTTTCAGCCGTGCAGCATGAGCTTAATGGTGAATTTCAGCAGTCGGCAGATGAAATTGCTCAGGTGCGTGGCTTGCAGGCCACCGCTATTGAAGGCTTGGTGGAAAGTTTCACCGGTCTTGAACAGCAGTCAAGGCAGCAGCTGGATATGGTTGTTACCTTGATTGAGCGCATTTCCGGTCAATTTAATGATGGGTCTGGTCAACACCGTATGGGCCAGGAGGCGGCAGAGATTGTGACTGTGTTTGTTGAAAATATCCAGGCAATGGGTAAGGGCAGTATGGACCTGGCCAATGCTCTTAATAAAATGGGGCAGCAACTGAGTGCTGTCGATAAGCTCCTATCCGAGATTGATGGAATCAGTTCCCAGACTAATCTTCTGGCGCTTAATGCCGCCATTGAGGCTGCCAGGGCTGGCGAGGCCGGTCGGGGTTTTGCTGTCGTTGCCGACGAGGTGCGCAAGCTCTCCCAGCGTAGCGCAGATTTTAGTAAACAGATTCGTGGTAATTACAACCTGACTCAAGAGACTATGAGTCAAGCCGGTTTGATCGTCGGTGAAATGGCATCGCGTGATATTGATCTTGCCTTGACATCTCAATCACGAATTTCTGAAATGATGACTGAGGTGGCTGAAACCAACCACGTCATGTCTGGCCAGCTGAATGATATTTCGGGTATTTCCAATAATATTAGTGAAAATGTCGGCATAGCCGTGCGTTCACTACAGTTTGAGGATATGACACGCCAGTTGCTTGAACGTATAGAATGCCGTGGCCAAGTGCTGCGTGTCGCAATCGATAAATTAGTTGGGTTAGTCATGCTGTCGACGGATAGTTGGGGGCAGAACCGGCTTGATGATGTAAGGCGGATAAGGGAAGAGATTGACCAGGCGTTAGCGACTGTGGCGCATAGTTCTGTTAATCAGGCAGATATGGGCTCGGGTGAAACTGAGCTATTTTAAAAGGTGGCTATGAGAATATGACGAAGAATCCATCCGTACGTTGAGATCTAAAACTGATATGAAGGATGGCCATGAGGTTCAGGACGCTCTTTAGCTAAACGTTTAGGTGCCAAATACGTCATCAAAAAGCCATTTTACTGTTGATCAAATCCGTGATGCTGTGAATGACATGCTTGCTATTCAATAAAAAGGGCCGGAAAACCGGCCCTTTTGTCCATTGGCTAATGCACGCCTAGCCTAGAAAACGTACTGGGCTTGGGCAAAGAGTTCATCCTCATTGCTGTTTTGAACACCATCTTTGTTGTCATTCTGACGGTAGGTCAGCTGATATTTGATGTCGTGTTTGGCAACAAACCAGTTGGCACCGACTTCTGTGTGGTTCCACGTGCTGGCGTAACCACCGGCATCCTGTGATGAATAGCCCACGACCAGCTCAAGTTTATTCGGCAGGAGCATATAACCACCTTCAATGGCGTAGTTACTTAGGTCGGTGGTACCGTTTTTGTAAATGCCACTGGTCACGGTGTTATCTATGGTGTCGGCGTCAGCCGCGGTTGCTTTGTGATAGTGGCTTTACTGTTTGAAGACGGTTTTATGAAAACATGTTGCGGTTTGGTGACCAAACTTTCCCAAGAATATTTCAAGTTGGTTTATAGGGAAGGGATAGCTGTAGTAGAATCCCCACTTTTGCAGGCAGATCAGAAATGCTGGAAATCAATACTATCGTTCGTCAGATCAAAGATATGCAAGGGCGTACCGATGCCCTGAGGGGGTATCTTTGACTTTGAAAACAAGCAAGAGCGCCTTGTTGAAGTAGAATTGGAGTTAGCAGATCCAGCGATTTGGAATGATCAGGAACGGGCTCAGTCTCTGGGACGGGAACGATCTCAGCTGGAATCGGTGGTCAAAACCATCGCTGACCTGGATGCCAGTCTGGCCGAGGCCGAAGAGTTGCTGGTGTTCGGTGCCGAGGAAGATGATCAGGATACGGTCAGTTCGGTGGAATTGGATCTGGCAGACCTGGTAAAGCGGCTTGAGGCGCTGGAGTTTCGCCGCATGTTTTCTGGCGAGATGGATCCCAATAGTGCCTTCCTGGAAATTCAGTCTGGCTCTGGCGGCACCGAGGCTCAGGATTGGGCCAATATTCTGTTGCGCATGTATTTGCGCTGGGGCGAGCGCAGCGGTTTCAAAACCGAGCTGATTGAATGTTCCGAGGGTGAGGTGGCCGGTATCAAGGGTGCCACCATTCATTTTGAGGGTGAGTACGCCTATGGTTGGCTGCGTACCGAGACCGGTGTTCACCGGCTGGTACGTAAGTCACCGTTTGATTCGGGTAATCGCCGTCATACCTCGTTTGCCTCGGTGTTTGTTTCGCCTGAGGTGGATGATGATATCGATATTGATATCAATCCGGCCGATCTGCGTATTGATGTCTATCGTGCCAGTGGCGCCGGTGGTCAGCACGTTAACAAAACTGAATCGGCGGTGCGTATCACTCATAACCCAACAAACATCGTGGTACAGTGCCAAAACGATCGATCTCAGCACAAGAACAAGGCCACTGCCATGAAGCAGCTCAAGGCCAAGCTGTATGAGTTTGAGATGATGAAACGAGCTGGCGACCAGCAGCTTATTGAAGAATCTAAATCTGATATCGGCTGGGGCAGCCAGATCCGTTCTTACGTATTGGATCAGTCCCGCATCAAGGATCTGCGTACCGGTGTTGAAACCGGCAATACCCAGGCAGTGCTGGACGGTGATCTGGATCAATTTATTGAGGCCAGCTTAAAGAGCGGTCTGTAAGTAACCAAATAAAGAGTTGTAGCAATGACACAAGAACAACAGCCACAAGATGAACACAAACTCATCGCCGAACGCCGCGTCAAACTGGATGAAATCCGTGAAAAACGGATTGCCTTTCCAAGCGACTTTCGTCGCAATGTCATGGCCGGTGAGTTGCAGGCCGAATACGGCGAGAAGGAAAATGAGGTACTTGAAGCCGAGCCGGTCAGAGTCAAGATCGCTGGCCGCCTGATGGCCAAGCGGGTGATGGGCAAGGCCAGCTTTGCCCAGTTGCTGGATCAGTCCGGCCGTATGCAGATATTCATTCAACGTGACAGTGTTGGTGAGGATGTCTATAAAGAATTCAAGACTTGGGATGTGGGCGATATTTTTGCCACCGAGGGTGTGATGTTTCGTACCAAGACGGGCGAGTTGTCGGTTAAGGCCGATGCCATCCGTTTGTTGACCAAGTCGCTACGTCCGTTGCCGGACAAGTTCCATGGCCTGGAAGATCAGGAAACCCGCTATCGTCAGCGCTACCTGGATTTGATTATGAACGAGGCCTCGCGTGAGACCTTCCGTATTCGTACCCGAATCGTGCAGCACATCCGTCGTTATCTCGATGATAAGGGTTTTATGGAAGTCGAAACCCCCATGATGCATGCCATCCCTGGCGGTGCGACGGCGCGGCCATTTGCTACCCATCACAATGCCCTGGATCTATCGATGTTCCTGCGTATCGCACCGGAGCTGTATTTGAAACGCCTGGTTGTCGGTGGTTTTGAGAAGGTCTACGAGGTTAATCGTAACTTTCGTAATGAGGGTGTTTCGACCCGCCATAATCCAGAATTTACCATGCTTGAATTTTATGAGGCCTATGCGGATTACAATGACCTGATGGATCACACTGAAACGATGCTGCGGTCGATGGCGCTGGACATACTCGGCGACACCAAGGTGCCATACCAGGGGGATGTCTATGAATTTGGTAAACCCTTTGCCCGCCTGACGGTAAAACAGTCGATTCTTTTTTATAACGAAGATATTACTGAGGCCGAGTTGGATGATGTAGATCAGGCTCGAGCCATTGCTGAGCGTCTTGGTATTCCGTTGAAAGATGGCTACGGCCTGGGCAAGATCCAGATTGAGATCTTTGAAAAGACAGTTGAGCATCTCCTTAAAGAGCCAACCTTTATTACTGCCTATCCGACTGAGGTATCACCGTTGGCGCGTCGTAATGACGACAATCCATTTGTCACCGATAGATTTGAATTCTTCGTTGGTGGCCGTGAGCTTGCGAATGGTTTCACCGAGTTGAATGATGCTGAGGATCAGGCCGAGCGTTTTCGCAAGCAGGTGGAAGAGAAGGATGCCGGTGATGACGAGGCGATGCATTTTGATGCCGACTATGTTCGTGCTTTAGAGCACGGCATGCCGCCGACGGCGGGTGAGGGGATTGGTATTGACCGCCTGGTGATGCTGTTCACTGATGCCCCATCAATCAGGGATGTGCTGCTGTTTCCGCATATGCGGCCAGAAGGATAAGGCTTAATCGAAATAAAAAAACCGGCTATTTCAGTCGGTTTTTTATCAGATAGTTGTGGTCTTTGTTTACGTTCGGAACATGTTTTGAATCATGTTTACTTCTTCTTGTGCCTCTTCAATGACATTAATACTTTCCTCAGGCGTCAGCCCCAGTTTTTTGAAGGCGGACGCCTCGGTCCAGTCACGTTTGGTCAGCGGGTGAGGGGTGCCAATATGACTGAGGATATTGGCTACAGTGACCACATCGACGTAATCAACGCCGTTGCCTGAGTCATAGCTCAGGTCCTCATGGTTGGAAACCACATCAATCAACTCCTGAGGAAAATTCCAGTCGTCAAGAATGGTGGTGCCGATTAAGGTATGGAGTTTGGCCACAATGTTTTGCCGCAGTTCTTCATCTTCAAGCTCAGGGATATTGACCGCTTCTGTATAGATTGGGATGGCGCCAATATCGTGGATTAGTCCGGCTAACATGGCCTGATCCGGTTTTAATTTGGTGAACTTACGTGCCAGTATCATGCTGATGGCAGCTACTTTGGTGCTATGTAACCAGAGTTCCTTGAGGCATCTTTCAATGGTGGGGCTTGCGCCTTTCTGGTAGAGCTGCTTCATCACTAACCCGGTAACAATATTGCGAACTATGGTCTGGCCGAGACGGCTGATGGCGGTTTGTAGGTTTTTTATTGGACTTGAAGGGCAATAAAGCGGGCTGTTGGCCACTTGTAACAGTTTGGCTGTCATGACCGGATCGGCGCCAATGGTGATGGCAACCTTGGCGGCTGAGGAATCAGGATCCTGCACTACCTCGCGTATCTTCAGGGCAATCTCGGGCAGGGTCGGTAGATTGATATGATTGTTGTTTATATCATCGAAAAACTTAGACAATATTTGGTTTTCAAGTACCACAACGATTCCTTGGAATAAGCTATATAAGGTGCGCGTAACCAATTAACCTGAAATGATTTTTTGTATTTCAGTGATGTCTTTTTGGGCTTCGATTAGGGCTCTGATGCTTTGTTCGGGTGTTAATCCCAGTTTGTTGAAAGCCGGTATTGTATTCCAGTCTACTGAGCTGTACTTATTGTTGGTTTTGCCCATATAACTGTGCAGACTGGCAACCATGACTACATCGGTGTAGTCGGCTTCAGGACCCGGATCGCGGTTAATGTCTTCATGTTCAGCCGCGACTTGAATTAGCTCTGCAGGGAAGTGCCACTCTTCCAGAATTAGTCGGCCGATCTCGGCGTGGAGTTTGTCAACGATGCGGTAGAGCATCACTTTGTCCGCGACTATCTCTGGTGATTTCGCAGCACGCTTGAGTATGGGTAGCATGCCGATATTGTGGATAAGTCCAGCTAGCATGGCCTCATCTGAATTAAGCTTGGTAAAGCGTTTGGCCAGGACGTGACTAATGGCGGCAACCCTTGCGCCATGTACCCAAATGCTGAGCAGATCTTTTTTGATGGGGCCCATTTGATTGGCTTGGTAGAGCTGCTGCATGACCAGGCTGGCCACCACATTGCGGACACAAACGCCGCCCAGACGAATCACCGCTGTGCGGACATTCTCAACCGAGTTCAACCCCTTGAAAAAGACACTGTTGGCCACCTGTAGTAGGCGGGCTGACAGGGCCGCATCGGTGCCTACCAGCGTGGCAATCTTGTCGGGTGAGACATTTGGGTCGTCAACCAGTTTTCTGACCTTAAGTGCCACCTCGGGTAGGGTAGGTAGTTCAAGTTGCCCTTTGCTGACATCTTCCATCAGTGTGGCTATGAACTTGTCTTCAATATTCACGTTAACAGGCCCCCAAGTCCTTTTTACAAAGCTAGCTTAGCTATCGGCTTTAAACGGGTTAACTCAAGCCTCCAGCGAATAGGGAAGGGGGATGATTTTTAGCGTTGATTCGGTGTTTTCTAATTGATGCAGGCTAGTATTTTCAGCGGTTTCAATCTCTGCAACTAATAGCAGGTCTGAGCCTCCAGTATGGCTCGGCTGGGCAATGACCACGGTGCCAGCCTTGCGTGGTTCTGCCGCATGGACATAAATCGCATCACCAGCAGCAGCGATGGAATCGCAGTCGCTATGGGCTATGTACATACGCCGTTTCAGCTTGCCCAGATACTGCATGCGGGCCACCACTTCCTGGCCGGGATAACAGCCCTTTTTGAAGCTCAGGCCATTGATGGCCTGTAGATTGACCATTTGTGGCACAAAGGTTTCAACATTGACCTGCTTGATAACGGGGATGGCGGCGTGGATGTCGAGCAGTTGCCATGCATTGGCAGAAACTTCGGTAACAAAGGTGCCCAGTTTGTTGTTGAGTGACTTGATCTCTTTAGCCGGGCCAATAATCAGGAAGCGCGGATGTGGCCCGGGAATGCGAATGATGCTGATAGTTTCGTTTGTTACCACCTGATCGATTGTCTCTGGTGGCTGGCCGGCCAAGGCCATTAGTTTTTGATCTGAATTTGGGCCAGAAACACCAAGTTGGCTGATGCTGTCACTCACATCTGCCAGCGTTACCTTTGATGTTAGTACAAACATGCTCAAGCGTTTGTGGGTTGCCTCAACCAGCTCGCGCGGCATACTGAGGTAATAAGCGTCACCAGCTTTGAAGATGCGGAACAGGGCAAGGATGCGACCCTTGGGACTGCAATAGGCGCTTAACTGACTACTCGTTTCACTGACGCCTTGTTGCAGATCATTGGTGAACTGTGCATGCAAAAAAGTCTCAGCATCGTCGCCTTCGACTTTTATCAGGCCATAATCGTCTAATTTTGCAACGATGGTTGTATTTAAAACGGCTTCAAATTCATTCATGATTATCTTCTTTAATTGTAAGGATATTAAGTGCCTAGCTCGACCTGTGGATGAATAATAGCGTAGTCTTGGCAATAGAAGTAATGTTGGACTAATATCGGCACTCGGATACACTAACTGAAATGTATGAAAAATAAAAAAATCGACATAAGACCGGTTAATCTTAACCTGCTGAAAATTCGTCAGCCTATTACTGCATTTGCGTCCATTGGTCACCGTATTTCGGGTGTGCTGTTATTCCTTTCCATTCCATTTGTCATCTGGATGCTTGAACGTTCGTTGCAAGGCCCGCAGGGATTTGCCTATGTCAGTGCATTGTTTGATAACAGCTGGATAAAAATATTAACCTTGTTGTTAGCGTGGTCGGCAGCACATCATTTCTTCGCTGGAATACGTTTTCTGTTAATTGATATCGAAATTGGCATCGACCTGGCAACGGCCCGTACCAGCGCCATGGTTGTTAATGTGTTGGGTGTGATCGGTGTGATAATCGCAATGGTAATGATTTTGTGAGCTGGCGTATGAGTGGTTTAAAAGCGTGGTTGTTGCAACGCATTAGTGCGGTTTATCTGGCCGGCTTTTTGATTTATTTCCTAGCCATACTATTGACCAGTGCGCCACAGTCATACGCCGATTGGCACGACTGGATGTCATCTACCGTCATGTCATTGGCGACAACATTATTTTTTATTGCCTTGTTGAGTCATGCCTGGGTCGGCATGCGTGATGTGCTGATTGATTATTTGCATCCCTTTATCTTGCGCCTGAGCATGTTGATATTGCTGGCGGTTGGTCTGCTGGTGATGGCCATGTGGGTAGTGCGTATATTATTAACAGGAGCGGCAGTTTAGTGAGTAGTTCAATTCCAGTCCGCAGGTTTGATACGCTGGTAATCGGTGCCGGTGGAGGTGGTCTACGTGCAGCTTTGCAATTGGCTCAGGCAGATGCCCATGTGGCGGTTGTGTCTAAAGTTTTTCCAACCCGTTCTCATACTGTAGCCGCACAGGGGGGCATGAATGCCGCGCTGGCGAATGTGCTGCCGGACAATTGGCATTGGCATATGTTCGATACCATCAAGGGCAGTGACTATCTGGCCGATCAGGACGCCGTGGAATACATGTGCCGCGCTGCGCCGCGATTAGTGGTTGAATTAGAACATGCCGGCGTACCGTTCTCGCGTCTGGATAACGGCAAGATCTACCAGCGTCCTTTCGGCGGCCAGAGCCAGAACTTCGGTGGTGATCAGGCTGCTCGTACCTGTGCCGCGGCCGACCGTACCGGCCACGCTATACTGCACTCTTTATATCAACAGAACATTCATGCCAAGACCCATTTCTTTGATGAATATCTGGCGCTGGATCTGATCTATGACGATGAGGGCACCATCCTTGGCGCCGTGGTGATGGAGATCGAAACCGGCGAGACGATGATCATCGAGGCCAAGGCCACCTTGCTGGCCACTGGTGGCGCAGGGCAGATATTCCGTACCAACACCAATGCCCACATCAACACCGGTGATGGCATGGGCATGGCCTTGCGAGCCGGGATTCCCCTACAGGACATGGAGTTTTTTCAGTTTCATCCTACTGGCATTGCAGGCAAGGGCATGCTGATCACAGAGGGCGCCCGCGGTGAAGGTGGTTATCTTTTGAATAAAGATGGCGAGCGTTTCATGGAACGCTATGCACCGAACGCAAAAGATCTGGCCAGTCGTGATGTGGTCAGCCGTGCCATTTACACTGAAGTGAAAGAAGGGCGTGGCTGTGGCCCCAATGCCGATCACGTTATGCTCAAACTCGATCACCTTGGCACCGATGTGATTCAAAAACGTCTGCCTGGTATTCGCTCTACCATTCAAACCTTTTTAAATATTGATCCAGTTAACGAAGCTATCCCGGTTTACCCTACAGCGCATTACACCATGGGTGGAATTCCCACCAATCGTCATGGTCAGGTGGTGGCGCCACTGGGGCAAACAGCGGAAGAGACTGTACAAGGTTTGTACGCGGTGGGCGAATGTGCCTGTGTCTCGGTGCATGGGGCTAACCGTCTCGGTGGTAATTCGCTGCTGGATATCGTTGTCTTTGGCCGTGCCGCCGGCAATCACATCATCGACTACCTCAAAGAGAATCGTTATCATCGTCCAATCAGCGGTGACAGCATCGACAAGGCCATGGCCCGTCTGACTCGTTGGGATCAGACGGGTAAGGGTGAGTCGGTTAGACAGCTCAAAGACGAGCTGAAGAAGACCATGGAAGATTACTGCGGCGTGTTCAGGACTGACGAGATTTTGGCCGAAGGCGTAGACAAGGTGATTGCCCTGGAAGCACGTCTCAAGGATGCAAGGCTGCAGGACCACAGTCGAGTCTTTAATACGGCCCGGGTTGAGGCGCTGGAACTGGAGAACCTAATGGACATCGCCTTGGCAACAGTCTGTTCGGCCCATGCTCGCCAGGAGAGTCGAGGTGCCCATTCGCGCATAGACTACCCCGATCGTGATGATGAGCGCTGGCTCAAGCACAGTCTGTTTTTTAAAGCAGGGCGTAAGCTTGATTACAAGCCTGTGCGAATGAAACCCTTGAGTGTTGATTCGTTCCCACCCAAAGCTAGAGTCTATTAGGGAGAATCAGTATGCGTTTTTCTATCTATCGCTATAATCCTGAGACTGACGACCAACCCTATATGCAGGTGTTTGAGGTTAAGGTGCATGCCGGCATGATGTTGCGTGATGCCCTACTCGATATAAAGTCCCAGGATGAAAGCTTCTCATTCAGGCACTCCTGTGGCGAAGGTGTCTGTGGTTCAGATGGGGTAAATATCAATGGCACTAATGGCCTTGCCTGTATTACGCCAATATCGGTATTGAAGGAACCCGTTGAAGTCCGTCCTTTCCCCGGGCGTCCCGTGATTCGTGATCTGGTGGTGGATATGACCCAGTTCTATCATCAATACCGTTCAGTAAAACCTTATCTGACCGTGCATGACCCCGAGCCTGAAGAGGAATACCGCCAGTCACCGGAAGAGCGCGAAAAACTCGACGGCCTGTATGAGTGTATTTTGTGCGGCTGTTGTTCTACCGCCTGTCCATCTTTTTGGTGGAATCCAGACAAGTTTCGTGGTCCGGCCGCCTTGCTGCAATCCTATCGTTTCATTGCTGACAGCCGTGACCAGGCTACCGCTCAACGCTTGGATGAGCTGGAAGGGCCTTATCGACTGTTCCGTTGCCACAGTATTATGAATTGCACCAATGTCTGTCCCAAGGGGCTTAACCCCACCAAGGCGATAGGCGAAATCAAAAAGATTATGCTCAAAAATAATATCTGATGAACGCACTAGTGGAAGACAGCGCTACGGTAAAGGCGCGGCTGCAATGGCGCTGCCGCCGTGGCATGCTGGAGTTGGATTTACTGCTGCTACCCTTTGTCGAAAATACCTACGACAACCTAAATGCAGAAGATAAACATAAATTTCACCTGCTGTTGGATATGCAAGACCAGGAATTATTGGAATGTCTCATGTTGCAAACACCACCGCAGGACGAGAGCCTTAATGATATTATCAGCCAAGTGCGCAGTACCGTTTAGAATCATCCTCAAAAGATCCTTCATCCTCAACGGCGCCTTGTTGTTCATGTATCTCGGTACGTTCTATTGGCTCTCAGCCTTTAACCTCAATATTGCTATCAAGCTTGTCTTGTTTGCTGTGATCACAGCAGGATTTGTTACGCATGTTCGACAATACTTGCTAAGAAACAGCAAGCGTTCGGTGAATAATTTGTTATGGCAGGATCAGAATCAATGGCAGTTGACGACAGCTACAGGGGAAATGATTAAAGCCAGACTGTTGGGCAGTAGCTTTGTCAATCCGTGGTTGATTGTTTTGAACTTTAAGCCAGAGCAGGGCGGGCGGATGTTACCGGTGGTGATTATGTCGGATGGGGTTAACAGAACGACCTTTAGACGTTTGAGTGCTAAATTGAGAATGTATGGGGCTGAGGTTGTGAATGACTCTGATCATTAATAAAAACTGGTATCCCTCTTTTGTCTGATTGTAAATATCGATTAATTTACAGGGAATAATCAATTTTACTTGGGTTAATGGTTGGCCTATTGTTGGTGTTAATAAGCAAGTGTGCAGGCCGTCAGTTGGGACTGGGTTTAGACTAACCACAAAGGAGCGATACCATGAGCAAGACCACTTTAACTACTTCAGCCGGTGCTCCGGTAGCAGAGGATAACAACAGCATTAATGTCGGTGAACGTGGACCGTTGACCTTTGATAACCATTATTTGTTTGAAAAGCTGGCTCATTTTAATCGTGAGCGGATTCCTGAGCGGGTCGTGCATGCCCGTGGCACGGGTGCCTATGGTACCTTCACTCTGAGCAAGAGCATGAGTGAACATAGTATTGCCAGCTTTCTGCAGACTAAGGGCCAGCAGACCGAGATTTTCGTGCGTTTTTCTACTGTGGGTGGTGGTCAGGACTCTAGCGATTATGCCCGTGACCCGCGTGGTTTTGCGATTAAGTTTTACACCGATCAGGGCAACTTTGACTTGGTCGGCAACAATACACCGGTATTCTTTTTGAATGACCCGATCAATTTCCCTGATTTCGTTCATTCGCAGAAGAAGGATCCCCGCACCAATACACCCAATCCAGCGGCAATGTTTGAGTTCTGGGCGAATCACCCGAATTCACTGCATCAGATGACTATCTTGATGTCGGATCGTGGTATCCCAGCCTCTTATCGGCACATGCATGGTTTCGGTTCACACACCCTGAGCTTGTGGAACGACAAGGGTGAGCGTTTCTGGGTTAAGTGGCATCTCAAGACTAATCAGGGCATCAAAAATGTCACCGATGCAGAGGCGGCTGGTTTACCATCCTTCGGTGCGCAGAAGGACCTGATTGATGCTATTGATAATGGTGATTATCCCAGTTGGACTGTGAAGTTGCAGATCATGACAGAGGCTGAAGCGAAGAGCTATCACATCAACCCGTTTGATCTGACCAAAATATGGCCGCACGGCGATTTTCCGCTGATTGAGATCGGTCAGATGGAATTGAATCGCAATGTCGATAATTATTTTGCCGAGACAGAGCAGGCGGCCTTTGCCCCTAGCAATCTGGTACCGGGTATCGGTGCTTCACCTGACCGCATGTTGCAGGCGCGCCTGATGGCCTATCAGGATGCTCACCGCTATCGTATTGGTGCCAATGTCAATCAGATTCCGGTCAATGCACCCAAATGTCCTGTCAATCATTATCAGCGCGATGGTGCCATGGCTGGTATGTGCCCTGCCCACGGTGACAGCAATAACCAGGGCAGCGGAGTGAATTTTTATCCCAATGATCGAGCTGACCAGGGGGCGGCGGTTCCTGCGCCGCAAGTGGGCGCACCACCGATGCCGGTTGAAGCCGATGCCTGGATTAAGCCGCATGATACGGCTGAGTATGATCATTACAGTCAGGCCGGTGACCTGTATCGCATTATGAGTGAGGAGCAGAAGGATAGGCTAGCGGCCACCATTGCCGCTGGTCTGGTGCATGCGTCAGTATCCGCTCAAGAACGGATGTTGACGCAGTTCGCCAAGGCCGATGCTGATTATGCCAAACGGGTGAAGCAGTTGATGGTAAATTAGTTCAAATAGCTGTTAGTAAAAAAGCCGGGTCAACGCTACGTTCCCCGGCTTTTTTGTTGGATTGATAGCCTGCTAAGTATCTATTGCGCTGCCCGAATGTCCTGAATCATTTTCGTTACTGTGTCTGTATCGAAGGGTTTGTCACAGATGCCAGAGACCCCAGCCTGTTGCACAGCGGCCAGACGACTGCCATTTTCTTCACTGGTGACCATTAGGATAGGAATGCTGCTTTGCATGCTGTTTTCACGGATATGACGGGTTAGTTCTTCGCCATCCATTACCGGCATGTTGTAATCGGTGAACACGATATCGAAAAAGCTTTTTTCTAATATCTCAATCGCTTCACGGCCGTTTTCGGCTTCAGTAATACTTTCAATGCCCAGGTTTTTTAACACCCGACCAATATGTTTGCGCGCCATAAGGCTGTCATCAACCACCAGAACCTTTAACTCATCAAACCCCATTTCTTCAATTTCAGGTCTACCGGTGTCTATGAATCTTGTGGTGCCTATCAGGGCTCTACGCAAATCGTCGCTGGAGAACGGTTTCGGCAAAATGGCAACAATGCCGGCCTGACGAATTGGATCAAGTTTGGCAAAGGACGTTTCGGTGGATATCAGCATAAAGGAAATTTCATCCAGTTCCGGGTCACCACGCATGGTTTCAATCAAGTCGGTTGCGGTCATATCGGGCAGATACATTGAGCTTACTACTAAGTCTGGCGGGCTTCTACGCATACTGGCCAGTGCTTTTTCTCCACTATCGCAGCATTCGATATTACGGACATCCAGATTTTTTAGTTGATCCCCAATGAATCGTGTTGATGTGATTGAGGGTTCGACGATTAGGATTGAGAGATTGTTGATAGATAATGAATTCATCTGCTTCCAGCTAAAAATTTGTACAATTTATAGAGTATCGGTTGCTGACATGAATTGTCTAGAGTTGATGAGATTAGAATGGTTTTAATTAATAATTAGCTAAACTCCCGGTCATGCCGGGGTCATTCAAAAAGGTTTGGTCGATGTTACGGTGGCTTGTCCTGAAGCGTTTGGCCCATACGAAACGGGTTTATAAGTACCATCTGGTATTTATCCCTATGCTGGGGGCGTAAGCCGATCCATGGGAATCTCAGGGAAGGGCTAGATTCTAGAAAGTGTACTAGCGTGGTCACATTTTCTGTGTCCACGCTAGTACACTTTCTATCTACATGTCTGCCAGTTTTTGCTTGTCTGCCGAGGAGGCCTTGTGATTGATAGTGCTAACAATCATTGCCAGTTCGCGGGTGTTGTTTGGCAGGTTTTTGTCGTTCGAAATTTCCGCCAGTCGGGCTTTGTCGCCGGGGCTCACTTTGTGCTCCATCTTTAGTAAGGCACTGGCGATGTTGCGTTCTGCCGGTGAGCCTTGTTTAAGGATGTTATTGAGCACCCGCTTGTCTTGTGCGCTGGGATGATGATTGAGCTGCATGACGATTTTGGCCATTTGCTTGACGCTGTCGGACTCGGCCAACACCTGGCTTGAGAGGGACGCTGTGATAACGATGCTGAACATGAGTGCCAATGTGATGCTGGGTTTTTTGTTCATGTCTACTTCCTCCGTACTGGCTAGTTTGTGGCTGGTGCTTATATCTTAGTTTCGCTGTTGGGTATTGCAAGGCAAAGGGAGTCCGGTTGTAAGCAGCCTATTGTTAATCCGTTAACTTTCTTTTCTGGTTCGCTTCAGTTTTAGCCACCACGGTGCAGCGAAAAACAAGATGGCAGCGCTAACGACGATGGCCGGTCCAGCGGGCAGGTCCCATTCCAGTGAGGCGAGTAGGCCACCGCTGACGGCAATACAACCGATCAGCGCGGCAAGTACGGCCATTTGTTCCGGGTTGCGGGCAAAGGTTCTTGACGTCGCTGCGGGAATGATTAACAGAGATGTAATCAGCAGAATGCCGACTACTTTCATGGCTACGGCGATGACGATAGCAATCAACAGCATTAGCGCAAGTTTGACTTGGGTGACGGGTACACCCTCAACTTGGGCTAGTTCTTCATGCACGGTGATGGCCAGCAATGGTCGCCAGATCAGTACCAGTACAGTCAAGGCCACGATGGCGCAGCCATAGATCCAGTACAGATCGGTGTTGCTGACGGCGAGGATGTCACCGAACAGATAGCTCATTAGATCGATGCGCAGGGTCTCCATAAAGGCTAGTGCGATTAGACCCATGGACAGGGTGCTGTGGGAAAGGATGCCAAGCAAGGTATCGTTGGCGAGGCGTTGCTTTTGTTGAATGGCTACTAGCAGCAGCGCTAGCAGGGCGCAGACGACGACCACACCGAGGTTGGTGTTAAAATCCAGCAGAAAACCCAGTGCCACACCGAGCAGGGCGGCGTGGGCTAAGGTGTCGCCGAAGTAGGCCATCTTGCGCCACACCACAAAGGCACCTAACGGGCCTGCCACCAGGGCGACGCCGAGCCCAGCCAGCAGGGCGCGCAGCAGAAAGTCATCCATGGCCGCAGCTCTTGTGCTCGTCTTCAACAACGTCGCCGTGGGCATTGTGACTGTGGTCGTGTTGATGACTATAGGGTAGTAGCACCGGTGCTTGGCCAAACAGGGCAACGTAGCTGGGGTCGGCCCGTACCTTGTCAGGATGGCCGGAGCAGCAGACGTGACGATTCAGGCAGAGCACTTGGTCAGTTGCGCCCATGACCATATGCAGGTCATGTGAGATCATCAGAATACCGCAGCCGTGCCGTTTACGGATGGTGCCGATCAGGCGATACAGTTCATCCTGGCCGGTGACATCAACGCCCTGGACGGGCTCGTCAAGGATGAGTAAATCAGGGTCGCGCAGTATGGCGCGAGCCAACAGTACACGCTGGGTCTCGCCGCCGGATAGGGTCTGCATGGCCGAATCGAGCAGTCGTTGTGCACCGACTTCAGTCAGTGCATCGATCAATTTAGGCTCTGAGCAACGCTGCGCCAGGGTCAGAAAACGGCGTACCGTTAAGGGCAGCACCGGATCTATCGTCAGGCGCTGTGGCATATAGCCGATGCGCAGTTTGGGTGTGAGCCGGACGTTACCTGAGTCTGGTTTTATCAAACCCAGGATTACACGTACCAAGGTTGATTTGCCAGCCCCGTTGGGGCCGATCAGGGTGACGATCTCGCCTTGATACAGGCGAATATCGACCTTGTCGAGTATTTGCTTGCCATCAAGCGCCAGGCAGACATCTTTAGTCTCGATCAGTAGTTTGTTATCCATTTCTAGTTAATGATCCTGACATTGCGGGCAGAGGCCGCGAATCTCGATCACCTGATGATCGGCTTCAAAGCCATGCAGGGCCGCGCTGTTATTGATGGCGCGGATGACCTTGGGGTCATCCAGCTCAGCCACGCGCTGGCACTGGGAGCAGATCAGAAACTGGCCAGTGTGTTGTTCACCTGGATGGGCGCAGCCGGTATAGGCGTTGAGGCTTTCTATGCGGTGGATAAGACCGTGTTCGAGCAGAAAATCCAGTGCTCGGTAGACAGTCGGTGGCGCGCCGTTAAAACCTTCGGCCCGTAGCTGTTCCAGCACGACATAAGCGCCGACCGGCTTGTGGCCTTTCCATACCAGTTCCAGCACCCGTTTGCGCTGCTCAGTCAGTCGGCCACTGCGTTCGCGACAGATGCGTGCGGCTTCGTTCAATGCTGACTTAATGCAGTGGCGGTGATCGTGTTGGGCAAAGGCCTGATCTGGCGGAGTGTCATGCATGTATGTTGGTCCAGGCTAAAATTGTTATAATATAACATAACTACTTTAAGGTAATACCCATCTCGATGTTTAGAATGATTGTTTACGGTGCATTTTTTTCGCTGTTTGTCACCGCAGCAGAGGCCGCTCCCCCGCGTGTCGTGGTCAGTATTGCCCCGATTCATTCACTAGTGGCTGGGGTGATGAATGGCGTGGCTACGCCAGAATTACTGGTCAGTGGCAACAGCTCGCCGCATGGCTATATGCTCAAGCCATCACAGGTACGTAGTCTGCAGCGAGCGGATGTGATTGTTTGGGTAGGCGAGGCTGTCGAAGGGTTTTTGCTGCGGCCATTGGCTAATTATGATGCGAGCAAAACTATTATCGAATTGATGGCTGAGGATGGCATGCACTTGCTTGATGCCCGTAAAGGCGGTGTATGGCAGGTAAGTCAACAAAAACACGGTCATCAGGATAATCATGGTCATGCTAAAACGGATGCTCATCTGTGGCTTGATCCAGAGAATGCTATAACAATTGTAAGGCTGGTTGCCGCCCAGCTGAGTCGTTTGGATTCACAGCATGCGGCGATATATCAGGCCAACGGTAAACGTTTACAGCAGGCCTTGTCGCAGCTAGATCAACTGCTCAAGCAAAAGCTGGCAGCGGTTAATCACACACCTTATCTGGTGTTTCATGATGCCTACCAATATTTTGAGCGGCGTTATGCGCTGATGCCTATGGGGGCGATCACGATAGGTGCTGAGCAAAAGCCGGGGGCTAGACGGATGAGGCAGGTGCGGGAACGTGTTCAAACTGATCAGGTCCGTTGCGTTTTTAGCGAACCGCAGTTTCCTAGCAAGTTGATTCAAATTGTGACCGAAGGCTCCAACGTGAAGAGCGCCACGCTCGATCCCATGGGCATGGGACTTGAGCCGGGCGAAGCGCTTTATTTTGATTTGATGCAAAAATTGGGGCAAGACTTGGTCGAGTGTCTTCAAATGTAGGCTGGGGCCTCGCCCTACACCCATAGTACTTTAGTACTTTTACCGGCTAGCTAGTAGAATTTGCTTTGGGTCTGGAGCACGGTATTCAGAATAGGATTTTTTATTTTTATGGACAAAAAGCCGTATGCCGAGGCCTGTGTTAAAAACGGCCTGCCTATCCTTGAAGTATTAAGGCAAAAATTGCCTAACTGTAGTCGTGTGTTGGAGATAGCCAGCGGTACGGGTCAACATGCCGTTTATTTTGGCGGGGCCATGTCGGATGTTGAGTGGCAAACCAGTGATTTGGTAGAAAGGCATGTAGGTATACAGCAGTGGCTTGATGATGCAGCGCTTGAAAATGTCTTGTCACCGTTGTCACTTGATGTGATGGCCGATACATGGCCTGAGCAAAGCTATGATGTTGTTTTCAGCGCCAACAGTGCCCATATCATGTCGGCCGAGGCGGTAGAGAAAATGTTTTGCGGTGCTGCCGGTGTGTTAGTTCAGGCAGGTCTGTTTTTGCTATATGGACCGTTTATATATAGCGGTGTGCACAACAGTGAGAGCAATATGAACTTTGATCGTTGGCTTAAATTAAATCAGCCACAGGCTGGTTTGCGTGATGTTGATTGGTTGCGTGAGATTGCGGCAAAACGGGGGCTGAAATTGTTAGAAGATATTGAAATGCCCGCCAACAACCGGATTTTGGTTTGGTGCTTTGTATAGGGCCATATAGCGTTGTGAAGTGATTTTATTTGGGGGCTCAAAAACTAAGCTCCAGGTCTTTTTACCCAGAGCCTAGTTGCTGCGTTATTGAATGGATTTAGAGGTGTACTTTGTGCCAGCCACCGTGATGAGCATCGTACTCATCCGACATAACCGCTAACACTCCGACGATAATCGGAACCAAACACATGGCCAGAATGACCCAAAATGATGTGATTTCCATGGCGATCTCCTTTGCAGATTTTTGCTTAGCCTGCATCAAATTGGACATCGTCTAGATCGGCTGGTTCTGTTTTTTCTCAAAAATATATGTATTTATGGTTATTTTTATAAGGTTTTAGATAGGTAAGGTGATTTAAGCTCTTTTAGAGTACAATTGCGCCTGTTTTATTCCTTCTTCTGGCCTGTATCCTGGTTTCAAGTGATTAGGCGTCATCATTTTAAGAGTATTTGTTCATGAGTTTTTCTTCTCTCGGTTTGTCCGAACTTCTTTTGCGTGCTGTGAGCGACAAGGGCTACGATACCCCATCACCAATCCAGTTGCAGGCTATTCCAGCCGTGCTGTCGGGCCAGGATGTAATGGCAGCGGCGCAGACAGGCACCGGTAAGACGGCTGGTTTTACCTTGCCGCTGTTGCAGCGTTTGGCTGACGGCCCCAAGGTTAAATCGAATCAGGCACGCGCCCTGGTATTGACGCCAACGCGCGAGCTGGCGGCGCAGGTGGGTGAAAGTGTGGCTACCTATGGTAAGCATCTAACCCTGCGTTCGGACATTGTCTATGGTGGTGTCAAGATTAACCCGCAAATGCAGCGTCTGCGTCGTGGCATGGATGTTCTTATTGCAACCCCAGGGCGCCTGATGGATCTGCACAATCAGAATGCAATCAAGTTTGATCAGCTGGAAATTCTGGTGCTGGATGAGGCTGATCGGATGCTGGATATGGGCTTTATCCGCGATATTCGCAAAATCATTGCCTTGCTGCCAAAGCGACGCCAGACCCTGTTGTTTTCGGCGACGTTTTCGAATGAGATCCGCGCCTTGAGTAGAGGCATGCTCAATAACCCTGTTGAGGTGGAGGTCAGTCCACGTAACACCACTGCTGAGAAGGTGAAGCAATCAATTTATGAGGTCGATAAGAGCAAAAAGACCGAACTGCTGATTCACTTGATTCGTGACAACAAGTGGGATCAGGTACTAGTGTTTTCACGTACCAAGCATGGTGCCAATAAATTAGTACAAAAGCTTGAAGGCGCTGGTATCGAAGCTGCGGCGATCCACGGTAACAAGAGTCAAGGGGCGCGTATGCGTGCCCTGGCTGATTTTAAGGCCAACAAGATAAGGGCGTTGGTTGCAACCGACATCGCGGCGAGGGGCATCGATATTGCTGAGCTGCCTCATGTGATCAACTTTGATCTGCCCAATGTGGCGGAAGACTACGTGCATCGTATTGGCCGCACTGCCCGTGCTGGTCGTGAAGGTGAGGCCATCTCGCTGGTGAGTGCCGATGAGGTGGAGTTGTTGGTTGCCATTGAGAATCTGATTCGTCAGCAGCTGGTGCGCGAGGTGGAGGTGGGGTTTGTTCCTGGTCACCCTGTACCCCTGACCCGTTTGGGGCAGAAACCGAAGTCTGGTCCGAAGAAGAAGGCAGCGGCTAAACAAGGCGGTGATAGGAACAGGTCGAAAAAAGACTCTGAAAGACCTAAACGTAGCGTGGGTAAAAAACAGGCGGCCAGGACGGGTGCTAAACCGGCAGGCAATAAACCAAAGCCTTCACAAGCAAATGCAGCTAAAAAACCTCAGCGGAATAATGACAAGAATGGCAATGTGGCGCCGAAGTTCAGTCATCAAAATTAGGCTGTAGTCAAAGCAAGCGCGATCAACCGCGGCGAGCTGCATGGGATTCTCGCCCTGACAGGCTGGAGCAAAACTACATGGTTGCTCCAAGTCTGTTAGTAATATCTGGTTTAGCCCTGTTTTGCTTTACAGGTATTCATGCCCATCATGGCGTAGGGCGGGCACCAGCCAATCAGGCCTGTCAGAAGTGGCACTGCACCAACAGCGCCCCACCAGTTACTGTACATTACACCTGCCCCGATAATGGCGAGTCCAAGAATAATCCGGATGCCCCTTTCCATACTGCCCACATTCTGTTTCATCTCACATTTCCTCCGTTATTTTGGTTGCCTACGCACATATTGTAGAGGCATCAGACTGCGATGTATGTGACTAAGTCATCAAGGGGTTACCTAAAGGCTAAATTTCTTCAGCCAGGTTTTACAGCTGTGCTAGGTCTTGGATGAAAAGTTCCCCGTGGCCCACATTGATCTAGCCATGGTTGTTGGATTTTTTCTGGGTTCGACTGACAAGCTCTCTTGAGCTGCCAAGCTTTGCGATTATCTCATGGTGGATGATGCTCAGCGCTGATCCAGCGTTTGCCAATTTACCAAGTAAGCGATGACCCAGATGTTCAGGCGTTGGAAGGTAGTGTTTTCCAGTGCGGTGATGGTATCGGTGAGGCGTTTTGAGATTGGGACGAAGAAATGCGGAAGCGACTTTAGTAGCTGCATAGCCATTGTGTTGCCTTTGCGGGCATAGATAATCAGCGCTTGGTTGTTGATGAACCACTATTCCAGTGCTTACCCTACGTAAAAGCACGTTAGTATAAAAATTTGTGTTGTGTAGGGCTGTTAAGATTGGTTTTGTAACAGCTCAAGCGGGTAACTGTGATTGCTGAGGTGATCCCTAATGCAGCGTATAACCAACGGACTGCGAAGGCGGTTGGTCAGTTTTTTGATTTCATCCATGCCGAGCCAATGAACCGCAACGATGCCCTCATCTAGTTGCATGCTTGGAGTGTGCTTTGTCACTTTGCCGGTAAAACAAAAACGCATATAGGTGTCGCCAGAATTGGGTTCTATCCAACGATAGATTCCGGTGAGGGCGGTGGGGCAAAAGTCGTAGCCGGTTTCTTCCAGTGTTTCACGAATGGCAGCATCGATCAGGCTTTCACCGTCTTCCAGATGGCCAGCGGGTTGGTTGAATACAGTGTGGGGTTGTTGGCCGGTGTCTTCTTCGACCAGCAGAAATTTGCCGTCATTTTCGATCACGGCGGCGACGGTGGTGCGAGGTGTCCAGACCATGTTGTTTTGTTCTCGTTCTTTTGGGCTTAGGGGTAGCTTGCAGTAATTCGGGGGGACATTCCAGTTTCATCCACTGGCCAGGTACCAGGTTGTCTAGGGTCCATGGGCCTACGCTGTAGCGAATCAGGCGCAGGGTGGGGTGGCCGACAGCGGCGGTCATGCGTCTGACCTGGCGGTTGCGGCCTTCACTGATGCTAAGTTCTATCCAGCTGTCGGGAATATCGGCGCGGTAGCGAATCGGTGGGGTGCGCGGCCAGATGTCTGGTTCTTCAATCATGCGGGCCTTGGCGGGACGGGTGAGGCCGTCTTTCAGTTCAACGCCACGACGGAGCTGGTTCAGGGCTTGTTCGTCCGGAATACCCTCTACCTGTGCCCAATAGGTTTTGCTCATTTTTCGTTTGGGGTTAGCTATTTCGTGTTGAGCGCGGCCGTCGTCGGTTAGCACTAACAGTCCTTCGCTATCGCGATCCAGGCGGCCGGCAGGATAGACCTCTTTTAGATCAATGTAATCCGCCAGCGTGGCACGGCCTTCTGCGTCGGTGAACTGTGACAACACGTCGTAGGGTTTATTGAAAAGGATGATTTTGGCCATTTTTAGTGAATTAGTGCGATTTCAGCGGCCATGGTAGTGCATGTACTTGATTAATTAAATAGTCGCTGATTGCAGAATTTACCATTTTGGTGCATAAGCTGCTTTGCCTAAGTTGTTAGAATTTAAGGGGTATCTGAGGTAAAATACGTGCCTTCCCAAAATTGCTGATTTAGCAGCCGTCAAACTCACCGACAGTAGGTGCTTGAGGCGAGGCGAATAACCTAGGAATTCACATGACAGAAATGGCAACGATCATCTACACCCTGACTGACGAAGCCCCTGCTTTGGCAACCTATTCATTTCTACCCATCGTAAAAACCTTTGCCAGTGCGGCGGATGTGGTTGTTGAAACTCGTGATATTTCTTTGTCTGGGCGGATTATTGCCAATTTCCCTGAGTATTTAAGAGAAGAACAACGCATTGGCGATGCCTTAAGTGAATTGGGTAGTATGGCTAAAACACCAGAGGCAAACATCATTAAACTGCCCAACATAAGTGCTTCCGTCCCTCAATTAATCGCTGCCATAGAAGAGCTGCAAGGCAAGGGCTATGCGGTGCCTGATTATCCTGCCGAGCCTAAAACAGAACAGGAAAGGGCGATTAAAGCGATCTATGCCAAAGTTCTAGGTAGTGCGGTGAATCCCGTGTTGCGTGAAGGTAACTCTGACCGCCGCGCGCCTGCGTCGGTTAAGAATTATGCCAAGAAGCATCCCCATTTAATGGGGGCATGGTCTGCGGATTCTAAATCTCATGTGGCACACATGTCTGAAGGGGATTTTTATGGCTCTGAAAAATCAGTGACGATTGCAGACGCGACTGAATTCAAAATTGAATTTGTTGCTGATGATGGGAGTGTCGAGGAGCTGAAAGCAAGTTCCCCCTTGTTGGCTGGCGAGGTGATTGATTGCTCGGTGATGAGTCAAAAGACCCTAAGCCAATTCTTGGCTGAAGCGATAGCTGAGGCAAAAGAACAAGGTATTTTGTTTTCTTTGCATTTGAAAGCCACGATGATGAAGGTGTCTGACCCCATCATCTTTGGTTCAGCCGTTACGGTTTTTTTCAAAGAGGTGTTTGATAAGCATGCGGATACCTTTGCTGAGCTTGGTGTGAACCCTAATAATGGTTTAGGGGATGTGTATAGCAAAATCCAATCGTTGCCAGCTGAAAAACAGGCTGAGATTGAAGCCGATATTAATTCGGTGTTGGGCGCCAAAGCGGATATTGCCATGGTCGATTCGGATAAGGGTATTACAAATCTTCATGTGCCCAGTGATGTGATTGTTGATGCCTCTATGCCGGCGATGATTCGTGGTTCAGGCAAGATGTGGAACAAGCAAGGCAAACAACAAGACACGATGGCGGTGATTCCTGATCGTTGTTATGCCAGTGTTTACCAGGAAACCATTAGTTTTTGTAAAGAGCATGGTGCATTTGATCCCACCACTATGGGGACAGTACCAAATGTAGGTTTGATGGCGCAAAAAGCTGAAGAATATGGTTCCCATGATAAGACCTTTCAAATGTCAGCCATTGGCACGGTCCGTGTTGTTGATACTAGCGGTAATGTTTTAATGCAACAGTCTGTTGCCGAAGGTGATATTTTTCGCATGTGCCAGGTGAAAGATGCGCCGATACAAGACTGGGTGAAATTGGCGATTACGCGCGCGCGCGCAAGTAATACGCCGGCGATTTTCTGGCTTGATGAGAATAGGGCGCATGATTCACAAATGATCAGGAAGGTGAACACCTACCTTGCTGACCATGATACCGGCGGCCTGGATGTTCGTATTATGTCTCCGACTGAGGCTACCCGTTTTACCTTGACACAGATTAAAGACGGCAAAGATGTTATTTCGGTCACGGGTAACGTACTGCGTGATTATTTGACGGATTTGTTTCCGATTTTGGAGTTGGGCACATCGGCAAAAATGCTCTCTGTTGTACCGTTAATGGACGGCGGTGGTTTGTTTGAGACGGGCGCAGGGGGCTCTGCACCTAAACTGCTCCAACAGTTGTTGTCTGAAAATCATTTGCGCTGGGATTCCCTGGGAGAGTTCCTGGCATTGGCAGCTTCTCTTGAACACTTGGCTGTGAACCTTAAGAACTCCAAGGCGCAAGTGTTAGCGGATACCTTGGATGCTGCTACAAGTCGTTTCCTCGACAACAATAAATCACCTTTGCCCAGAGTGGGGCAGCGGGATGTCCGCGGTAGCCACTTTTATCTCGCTATGTATTGGGCACAAGCCGTGGCAGCTCAATCAGTCGATGCAGAACTTCGGGCGCGCTTTATGTCTTTGGCTGATGCATTGGCGTCGAATGAAGAGAAGATTGTTGCTGAATTAAACAGTGTGCAAGGTCCCGCTGTGGATATCGGCGGCTATTATTTTCCTCGTTCTGCGGTTGCAGAAAAAGTGATGCGCCCAAGTGCAACTTTGAATGAGGCGCTTGCCGCAATATAAATTGTTATCGATTTATGATCTGGCCAGGTTTTTTTATGGTTGGATTGGCCGTGTGAGTTTTTTGGTTTTGGTGGTGCAATGATTGCCGATATCTAGAAACTACATTCTCTAGGCACAAAAAGACCGGCCCTTAATTATTATTGTGGGCCGGTTTTTTATGTGGAACTAAATGATCTTATTTGTCATTGTCCTCAGTGGGTTCAGGTTCACCGTCAAGGGTGACTGCTGAAGCCAGGAATCCTTTGGGACCCTGGGACACTTCATATTCGACCTTCTGGCCTTGTCGAAGTGATTTATAGCCGTCCATGCTGATGGATGAAAAGTGAGCGAAGATATCGTCACCACCTTGATCCGGTGCAATAAAACCATACCCCTTAGCGTTGCTAAACCATTTAACTGTACCTGTTGCCATGCTTTTTCCCCCGCGGTTAAAACAAAAAATCATGCCGACCTAATCTCCGACACCGCTGTAGAGGCTGTAAAAACTGCATTCCCCCCGCTACAGACAATAATGTTGAACAAAAAAATGCATAAGTCAAGGAATTGAAGCTATTAACTTTTGTGGTGTTTTTCGATAGCTGTGTGGCTAAAGCTTTGTTGTTTATGTCCGATTTTATCTAGTAAGGGCGCGCGGGGTGCCCCATGAAAGTTTGAACTGTCTTGCTAATTAAATAATTGTTATCAGGTTCATGTTTGAAAATGCATTAATTCTTAGTGGCTTAGAGTTTTTTTTAGACGAGGAATTATACGCTTGGTTTTGTGATAGGATTTCGCTCATAATTGCTTGAATTGATATAATTACGGCCACTATGAGTAAAAAAACAGACCAAGATTTTCATGAAGACCTGGCAATAGAGGAGGCTCGTCCTCAGCTAAAGCGTCCCCCGTTGTACAAGGTGATACTTTTGAATGATGATTACACCCCCATGGATTTCGTTATTCACATATTGGAGAGCTTTTTTGGGATGGGACGTGAGCAGGCAACTCAGGTGATGTTGGAGGTACACACGCGTGGTGTAGGTGTTTGTGGTGTGTTTTCCCGTGATGTTGCTGAGACCAAGGTTACACAGGTTAACGACTCATCCCGCGAAAATCAGCACCCGTTGAAGTGCACCATGGAAGAAGCATAGCTGATTGATATAGTGACAGTGCCGGAGGTGGCGTCATGTTAAATAAAGAGTTGGAATACACACTGAATACTGCATTTCGTGATGCCAGTGACAAGCATCATGAGTTTATGACGGTGGAGCACCTTTTATTGGCATTGGTGGATAATTCATCCGCAGCCAGTGTGTTAAACGCGTGCGGTGCTGATCTTAGCCAGCTTAAAAAAGAGCTGGCGGCTTTCCTCGATGAGACGACGCCAGTCCTGTCGACTGAGGATGCTCGCGAGACGCAACCGACACTGGGTTTTCAGCGCGTCTTGCAGCGCGCGGTGTTTCATGTTCAAAGTGCAGGTAAGGATGAGGTGATGGGTGCAAATGTACTGGTCGCAATTTTTGGTGAACCAGACTCCCAAGCCGTTTACCTGCTTAACTCACAGAATGTTTCACGTCTTGATGTGGTTAATTATATTTCTCATGGTATTTCCAAAGTGTCTGGGGATGAAGAGGGTGATAATTTTAATCAGCCTGAAGCGGAAGAGGTTGATGGAGCTTCCCCGTCCAAGTCACCGCTTGAACGGTTTGCAACTAATCTGAATGAACGGGCTAAGCTAGGCAAGATTGACCCGCTAATCGGTCGTGATCATGAAGTTGAACGTACGGTCCAGGTTTTGTGTCGTCGCCGTAAGAATAATCCCTTGTTTGTTGGTGAGGCGGGTGTTGGTAAAACCGCCCTGGCTGAAGGTCTAGCCAAACGCATTGTTGATGGTGAGGTGCCAGATGTTTTGGCGGATAGCACTATCTATTCTCTTGATATGGGCGCCTTGCTTGCTGGCACCAAATACCGCGGTGATTTTGAAAAACGTCTCAAAGCGGTGTTGGCTGATCTGGCTAAAAACCCGCATAACGTTCTTTTTGTTGATGAGATTCACACCATTATTGGTGCTGGAGCCGCATCTGGCGGTGTGATGGATGCGTCAAACCTGCTCAAACCTGCCCTGGCATCAGGGGAACTGAAATGTGTCGGTTCAACCACCTATCAGGAGTACCGAGGAATCTTTGAAAAAGACCGTGCCTTGGCGCGACGGTTTCAAAAGATTGATGTACCTGAACCGACTGTTGATGAGGCAACCCAGATATTGATGGGGCTAAAATCTCGTTTTGAGGAGCATCACGAAGTTAAATATACCCGCCAGGCAATCAGGTTGGCTGTTGAATTGGCTGATCGTTATATTAACGATCGACATTTGCCTGACAAAGCCATTGATGTGATTGATGAGGCCGGGGCAAAACAACGGATGTCGCCTGCATCCAAGCGCAAAAAAACTATTGGTGTAAAAGATATAGAAAAAATTGTCGCCAAGATTGCGCGTATTCCCGAGATGCGGGTTGGTAATTCGGATCGTGAAAAGTTGAGTACGCTTGAACGTGACCTGAAAATGGTTGTGTTTGGTCAGGATGCTGCAATTGAATCACTTTCTACGGCAATCAAACTGTCCCGTTCTGGCCTGGGTCAGGAGGAAAAGCCTATTGGTTCTTTCCTGTTTGCGGGTCCTACTGGGGTAGGTAAAACGGAGGTTACGCGCCAGCTTTCCAAGGTGATGGGCATAGAATTGATTCGCTTTGATATGTCTGAATACATGGAGCGTCATGCTGTTTCACGATTGATTGGTGCTCCCCCAGGTTATGTTGGTTATGACCAGGGTGGTTTGCTGACAGATGCCATTAATAAGACTCCACATGCAGTTTTGTTGTTGGATGAGATTGAAAAGGCCCATCCAGACGTTTTCAATTTACTGTTGCAAGTCATGGATCATGGTACTTTGACTGATAATAATGGTCGAGAGGCGGATTTTCGTAACGTCATTATTGTGATGACCACTAATGCCGGTGCGGAACAGATGAATCGCCCCTCGATTGGGTTTACCAGTAAGAACACGACTGGCGATAGTCTGGAAGCAATTAAACGTGCTTTTACACCTGAATTCCGCAATCGTCTCGATGCCGTAGTTGAATTTCAGGGGCTGGATCGTGAGACCATTGGCCATGTTGTGGATAAATTCATTATTGAGCTTGAGTCTCAGCTTGATGCCAAGAATGTTACCGTTGAGGTTAGTTCAGAGGCGCGTGAGTGGTTGGCCGAGAATGGTTTTGATCCAGCGATGGGTGCGCGACCGATGGCTCGCGTTATTACGGAACATATCAAGAAACCTCTGGCTGAGGAGTTGCTGTTTGGTGAGTTGGCCAGTGGTGGTCATGTCCGTATCACCTTGAGGGGCGGCGAACTAAGTTTTGAGATGGAAGCCACTAACAAGAGCCCTGCGTCTGTTTGAGCGGGCTTTTGGGCTGAGAGTCCGAGTTAGCGAGCGCGGTAAGAGATGCGACCTTTGCTCAGGTCGTAAGGGGTTAGCTGTACTGTTACCTTGTCGCCAGTCAGGATGCGGATATAGTGTTTACGCATTTTTCCTGAAATATGGGCGGTGACAACGTGACCGTTTTCCAACTCGACGCGAAACATGGTGTTTGGCAGGGTCTCAGTGACCGTCCCTTCCATTTCAATTGCTTCTTCTTTTGCCATACTAGGTTTAAAACTCCAGTTCTTTTACAAATCAGGCGCGTATTTTGCCCTAATTTGGCCCGTGGCGCAAAGATATATCCATAAGTAAGGCTTTAAGCAGGGTTCACCTGTCGCCAATTTTCATCAATATAGCCTTCGCAGGGTATAAAACGGGTTTTGTACCGCATTTTGTCGCAAGCTTCTATCCAATAGCCTAGATATACCCAGGGCAGGCCGAGACTACGGGCATGCTGTATCATCCATAGAATGGTGAATGTGCCTAGGCTTCGGTGTTCTTGATTTGGGTCAAAGAAAGTATAGACAGCGGACAAACCATTTGGAGTGTAATCAATAACCGATACGGCTAATAATTGGTCTTGACTTTTAAAGGTGTGAAATTCTGTGCTGATACCCGGTGTGGTGAGAAAGCCCAGATAGTCTTCTGGAGTGGGATTATTCATTTCGCTACCCGAGTGTCGAATGGCCAGATAGCTGCGGTAAAGCTCAAACTGTTCGTTATTAAAGATGGCAGCTGATGATGAATGGGATAAGTCCTGATTTTGACGCAGACATCGGCGTTGACTTCGACTTGGGCTGAACTTATTGACAGGTATTTTAATCGAAATACAGGCTTGGCAGTGTAGGCAATTAGGGCGATAAATGTGTCCACCACTGCGGCGAAAGCCACGCTCAAATAATGCACCAAGCAGAGCATCATTTAACGCCAGGCTGGGATCAATAACCAGATTAGTAGCACTTCGTCCAGGCAGGTAGCTGCACTCAAAAGGTGGGGTGGCGTAACAACGGATTGAATTATTGTCTTCGTGTTTCATAGGTGGTGTAGTCAGCGAGTCTATTTAAGGGGAAGGAAATCCTCTTCAAACTGCCATTTCTGATTTTTGCCTGGTTGTTGAATGGCTTGTTGCAAAAGCTTGGTGAATTGCGTTCGTTCAATGTCTATGGCCCCCAGACTTTTGAGATGTTCGGAACTGACCTGGCAATCAATGAGCTTGAATTGCCAGGCATGTAGCTGTCTGACGAGATAAACAAATGCCACCTTGGAGGCATTGCTAGCGCGACTAAACATGGACTCGCCAAAAAAGGCCTGGCCTATGCTCAGTCCATATAATCCACCGACGAGCTTATCATCAAACCAGACCTCGACCGAGTGAGCAACACCTATCTTATGCAGTTGAAGGTAGGCGGCATGCATCTCAGGTGTGATCCAGGTGTCTGCTTGCTGTGGTCGTGGTGCTGCGCAGGCTTGCATTACATCGGCAAAGGCTTTGTCTAGCGTGATTTTGTAGCTGCCGCGTCGAATTGTTTTGCGCAGACTGCGGCTAATGTGAAGTTGATCCGGAAGTAATATTGCCCTGGGGTTTGGTGACCACCACAAAATGGGTTGGCCATGATTAAACCAGGGGAAAATGCCAAGCCCATAGGCCTTGATGAGTCTCTCCGGTGAAAGATCACCACCCACTGCCAGCAGTCCATTGGGGTCATCCAGTGCAAGCTCAACTGGCGGAAAGTTCAGTTCAAGGCCTGACTCGTCTATCCAGAATGGGCCAGTTGTCACTGTGTCTGATTGCTGAGGATCATTGATGGGGAGCCGTTGCTAAATGAGATACGACTAAGAAAACTTCGCCAGGCAATGCCTGGCGAAGAAGGGGGTTTAGTTGCTTCCGCTTTCTTGCGTCGCACCAGCAATTTCATATTCACCGCTATCAGATGCAACAGCGCGAATAACCTTTATTGTAATGACCAGAGGTGGGGTGATATCCATGCCAGGATTCATATGGACTTCCAGTAAATCACCTTCACTCACTTGCCGTTTTGAAGTAAAGCTAATGCCTGTTGCACTGAGGTCATTGGAAATGGCTTCGTATACCTCATTCGTGCCACAGATTTTGAATGTCAGTTTGGACTTAACACCCATACGTAGAAAACCACGCTGATCACTTCTTCCAATAACCATAGACTCTATCACCGAATTTGAATTGTTTTCCTTGGAATAGAACGAATCAAACGCCATATTATGCCTCGCTTGCTCAATTTTAGTTTTCCAGAAAACGCTCGACATCCAGGGCAGCCATACAACCGGCACCGGCAGAAGTAATTGCCTGACGATAGATGTGGTCAGCCACATCACCGGCAGCAAAAACACCGTCGACACTGGTAGCGGTGGCATTACCTTCACTTCCGCCGCGCACCTTGATATAGCCATTTTGCATCTCCAGCTGGCCATCGAAAATCCCAGTGTTGGGTTGATGGCCAATGGCGATGAAAACGCCCTGTACCTGCACATCCTTACTGCTTCCATCTTCCATATTCTTGATCCGAAGGCCTGTAACACCCATATCGTCGCCCAGGACTTCATCGAGAGTTTGTTTCCATTCAATAGTGACATTGCCGTCTTTTGCCCTGGCTTCTAGCTGGTCAGAGAGGATCTTTTCAGAACTGAATGAGTCGCGGCGATGAACGATAGTCACGTGTGAGGCAATCTTGGATAGATAAAGTGCTTCTTCAACCGCCGTATTACCGCCACCAATCACGGCAACCGGCTGGTTGCGATAGAAAAAGCCGTCGCAAGTGGCACAGGCGGATACGCCTTTGCCCTTGAATGTTTCTTCGGACTCCAAACCCAAGTATTTGGCTGAGGCGCCAGTGGCGATGATTAGGGCGTCACAGGTATAAGTGCCGGCATCACCTTTTAGAGTGAAGGGGCGCTTGCTCAGATCAGTTTCATTGATGTGGTCGAAGATGATTTCAGTGTTGAAGCGTTCGGCATGCTTCTGCATGCGATCCATTAGTTCAGGGCCTTGCACACCTTCGTGGTCACCGGGCCAGTTATCCACGTCGGTGGTGGTGGTGAGTTGGCCGCCTTGCTGAATCCCGGTAACGATGACGGGGTTGAGATTGGCGCGCGCGGCATAAACGGCTGCTGTATAGCCAGCTGGGCCTGAACCCAGGATTAACAGTTTGCAGTGTTTTGTTTCGCTCATGGAAGTCTCCCAGAAATCCTTATTTTTCTATGATACAGTATCCAGTGTTCGCGGGCATGCTGAACGACTATATGTTGTGGTTTGTCAGTCTTTGCGTCTAAGTTGAGCCCATCATAGGTGATGTTTCAGAACGGGTAAAGGGGCTTGCTCATTTGTAAATTTTCTGTTGTGATTCGGCTTGATCGTAAAAAATGATGATTGGCATTATGTTTGGTCTATAATGGACTGAATATTAAGAGTTTTATTTTTCTATATTTTGTTGTTGAGGCTCAATTGGGACAAGCAATAAGGAAAAAAGACAAACTGGCTTCTGGCAACCCCCAACTTGCGCGCGGTTTGCGTGAGGGCGCCCTGTTTGTATTTGGCGCAATTGCCTTATATCTAGCCGTGTCACTTGGAAGTTACACTCAAACTGATCCGGGCTGGTCGCATAGTGGCGTGGCCGTTGCCGTTGAAAATGTTGGTGGGGTTGCTGGCGCCTGGTTTGCCGATGTTTTTCTCTATCTATTTGGCTACTTTTCCTATCTATTCCCCATCATGGTTGCCTATAGCGGCTGGTTGTTGTTCAAAGGTAGTAAACAGGCTGATACGGTGCCTATGAGTGAGTTTGGTCTGCGTAGTGGCGGTTTTGTCCTGACTCTTACCGCAGGGTGCGGCCTGGCGACACTTCATTTTGGTTCACCTACGGAATTGCCTCTCAATGCTGGCGGCATTCTTGGTGATGTTATCGGCAATGGCCTTGTTGCATCGTTTAGTTTTCTTGGTGCAACGTTGTTTCTGTTGGCGCTGTTTCTTACCGGCGTGACGCTGTTTACCGGCCTTTCTTGGTTGTGGTTGATGGATGTGGTTGGCCGTTTGAGTCTGGAATTTGCCTCGCGGACACGCTACTGGATTGGAGCGATGCGTGAGAAATGGGCTGCCCACAAGCAGAAAAAAGAACGTCAGACCACGGTTAAGGCTGAGGCTAAAAAAGTTGAACAGCGTAAGCCATTGCGTATTGAACCCGTGATCCAGAAAGTTGAGGTCAGCAAGCGGGTTGAACAGGAGCGTCAGCAAAAACTGTTTGACGGCGATAACGTTGACGGTCTGCCAGCCCTGGCGATTCTTGATGAGGTACAGCAAAGCGGCAAGGGTATGTCCAAGGAGGCTCTAGAGGCCGTCTCAAGGCTGGTCGAACTGAAACTCAAGGATTTCGGTGTTGAGGTCGAAGTGGTGGCCGTCCATCCGGGGCCTGTGATCACCCGCTTTGAGATGATGCCTGGTGTTGGCGTCAAGGCCAGCAGGATAACCAATCTATCCAAGGATCTGGCCCGTTCCTTGTCTGTTATTAGCGTTCGTGTGGTGGAGGTGATACCGGGTAAATCGGTCGTCGGTCTTGAGATTCCAAATGAACACCGCGAAACCGTGCGCATGAGCGAGATTGTTCAGTCTAAACAGTACGATTCGTCTCATTCACCTTTAACACTAGCCCTAGGCAAGGATATTGCCGGTCATCCGGTGGTCACCGACTTGGCCAGGATGCCTCACCTGTTGGTAGCGGGGACTACCGGCTCGGGTAAATCGGTAGCCGTGAATGCCATGATCCTGAGCATGTTGTTCAAGGCCAAGCCCGATCAGCTGCGCATGATCATGATCGACCCCAAGATGTTGGAACTGTCGATCTATGAAGGCATTCCTCATCTATTGACGCCAGTGGTCACCGACATGAAAGACGCCGCTAACGCCTTGCGCTGGTGTGTGGTGGAGATGGACCGGCGCTATAAATTGATGGCCGCCATGGGGGTCAGAAACATTGCCGGCTACAACAAGAAGGTTAAAGAGGCTATTGATGCCGGTGAGCCAATTCCGGACCCATTTGCAGAACTGATGACGCCGGATGAAGAACGTCCGATTTTGGAGCCGCTGCCGTTCATTGTGGTGGTGGTGGACGAGTTGGCCGACATGATGATGGTGGTGGGCAAGAAGGTGGAAGAGCTAATCGCCCGTCTGGCGCAAAAGGCGCGTGCCTCGGGTATCCACCTGTTGTTGGCGACTCAGCGTCCTTCGGTGGATGTGTTAACCGGTCTGATCAAGGCCAACATCCCCAGCCGTATCGCCTTCCAGGTTTCGTCCAAGATCGATTCCCGTACCGTTCTCGACCAGAGTGGCGCTGAGCAGCTGCTGGGCCATGGTGACATGCTTTACCAGCCTGCCGGCACCAGCATTCCCACGCGTATTCACGGTGCCTTTGTTGCCGATCATGAGGTCCACAATGTAGTCGATTCGCTCAAAAAACTGGGTGAGCCGAATTACGTTGACGAGATTCTGGAAGGCCCTTCATTAGATGGCGGTGATTCTATGGGTATGGATGCGGGGGATGAAACCGATCAGCTTTATGATCAGGCGGTGCAGATTGTCACCGAGACACGCCGTGCTTCGGTCTCCGGTATTCAACGTCGCCTCAAGATCGGCTACAACCGGGCTGCGCGTATGGTAGAGGACATGGAGCGTGCCGGTGTGGTCAGTGAAATGCAATCTAACGGCTCTCGCGAAGTACTGGCACCGGCACCAATCAAGGGTTAAAAATGTCATTCAGAAATGCCGTGTTGTTTGTTGTGGCGCTGTACCTGTCTGGGACGGCTGCCGCTGAACCAGACAATGAACTGCGCAGCTTTTTCAGCAACATGCAAAGCCTCAAGGCCGATTTCAAGCAGCAGGTGTTTGGCCCGCGGCAGGCGCTATTGCAAGATTCAAGCGGCCAGGTCATTGTCCAGCGCCCCGGCAAGTTTCGCTGGGATTACAACAAGCCTTATCAGCAGCACATTGTCGCTGATGGCGAGAAGCTGTGGCTTTATGATGTCGACCTTGAGCAGATCAGTATCAAGCCACAGGGCGCGGCCATGGCCAGTAGCCCTGCCAGCCTGCTGAGTGATGCCGGCCAGTTGGATAAACAGTTCGACGTCTTGATGGTGTTGCGTCAGGGTCGTGATTGGTTTGAGTTGATTCCAAAACAAAGCGACAGCGGCTTTGAGGTATTGTTCATCCTCTTGGATGAGGGCGTGATCAGTCAGATGGAATTGAAAGACAGCTTTGGTCAGTTCACCCGGCTGCGGTTTGAAAATGTCCGCCTCAATCAACGCTATGACGCAGACATCTTTGGCTTGAAGATCCCTGAGGGTGTGGACGTCATCGACGAAACTGTAGCGCAATAGTGAAAGACCTTCTCGATCAACAGATGGCCAGCAGCTGGCAACCGCTGGCTGACCGGATGCGACCACAGACCCTAGCAGAGTACTCCGGCCAGGATCACCTACTCGGCCCAGGCAAACCATTGCGTCTGGCCATCGAAACTAATCGGCTGCACTCGATGATATTTTGGGGGCCACCCGGCACCGGCAAGACCACTCTGGCGCGAATGCTGGCCAGCCACGCCAAAGCCGAGTTTCTCAGTATCTCGGCGGTGTTGGGTGGGGTGAAGGAGATCCGTGCCTCGGTGGAAAAAGCTCAGTACGCCCGCGATGTCAGTGGCCGGCCAACGGTACTGTTTGTTGACGAGGTACACCGCTTCAACAAGGCGCAGCAAGATGCTTTCCTGCCCTATGTCGAGGACGGCACCTTTACCTTTATTGGTGCTACAACCGAAAACCCATCCTTCGAACTCAACAACGCCTTGCTGTCACGGGCCCGCGTTTATGTGTTACGCAGTCTCAGTGTCGAGGCCATTCGCAGCATCATTGATCGCGCTCTTGCCGATCAAAACCGGGGTATCGATAAGCCGCTGCAGATGGCCGAAGCACTGCGTGACCGTCTGGCCGAGGTGGCCGATGGTGATGCCCGCCGGGCGCTGAATTTTCTCGAGATCATGGCCGACCTGGCTGAGGACGAGATCAACGAAGCGTTGCTCAACGAGGTGCTGCAGGGTGGTGCGCCACGCCGTTTTGATAAGGGCGGTGAGGCCTTTTACGACCAGATTTCGGCGCTGCACAAGTCGGTGCGTGGCTCTAATCCGGATGCTGCCCTGTACTGGTTCGTACGCATGATCGACGGCGGCTGTGATCCGCTCTACATCGGCCGGCGGGTGGTGCGTATGGCCAGTGAAGATATTGGTAACGCTGACCCACGGGCGCTGGGGCTTTGTCTCAATGCCTGGGATGTGCAGGAACGCCTCGGTAGCCCGGAGGGGGAACTGGCCATCGCACAGGCGATTATTTATCTCGCCTGTGCACCCAAGAGCAATGCCGTCTATATGGCCTTCAACAATGCCATGAGCGATGTCAAACAGCATGGCTCCTACGATGTGCCAGTTCATCTGCGCAATGCGCCGACTAAACTGATGAAAGAGCTGGGTTATGGTAAGGCCTATCGTTATGCCCATGACGAGCCTGGGGCTTATGCCGCCGGTGAAGACTATTTCCCCGAAAACATGCCTGAGCGGCGTTATTACCAACCAACCCCGCGCGGGCTGGAGGGCAAGATTGGCGATAAGCTGGCGCAATTGCGTAGCCTTGATGCCAAGGCCCGAGATAAATAGTGACTTAGGCAGGTATAATCTTAAAGATGTATTTTGTGACTTATCATAGGTTGATGAATTGAAGCTGGTTATGGTTATGGCCATCGCCGCCGGTGGTGCCACCGGGGCCGTGCTGCGTTTCTGGGTCTCAGGCCAGGTCCATGCCTGGTTCGGACGTGGCTTTCCCTACGGTACCCTGATGGTTAACATGTTTGGTTCGCTACTGATGGGCCTGTTCTCCGTACTACTGATTGAACGCCTTAGTCTCGGGCCGGAATGGCGTGCTGCAATTTTGATTGGCTTGCTGGGCGGCTTTACCACCTTCTCGAGCTTTTCTATTGAAACGTTGAATTTGATAGCGGCGGGCGCGCATGGTAAAGCGCTGGTCAATGTCACTTTAAGTGTGGTGTTGTGTGTTGTCGCTGCATGGGTCGGTGTGATTGCAGGGAGACAAATATGAAGATGATTGAAGTGACCATAGTGCGCATTTATCTGAGCGAGAAGGGTGGTCAACTGGATAACCTGATCAAGCGTCTGCATGACTGGGAAAAGGTGCGTGGCGTCTCTGTTTTTCGTGGTATTACCGGCTTTGGTGAGAACGGCGCGGTGCATACCGCTTCATTTGCGGACTTGTCTTTGAATTTGCCGCTGGTGGTAGAGTTTTTCGACGAGCCTGGCAAGGTTGAAAAAATACTAGAACATTTAAACAATACTGTTAAACCACGCCATATAGTCAAATGGTCGGCGTGGGTTAATGAGCAATAATTAGGAAGTAATAAAGGACACAACATGCTTGACCCTCGTCTAATCAGAAACGAGCTCGATTACGTGGTTGCGCAATTGGCGCGTCGTGGTTTTAAACTTGACGCTGCACGGATTGCTGAGTTTGAAGTTCAGCGTAAAGATATTCAGGTTCGTACCCAGGCGCTGCAGGCCGAACGTAATGCCCGTTCAAAGTCCATCGGTCAGGCCAAGGCCAAGGGTGAAGATATTGCACCGCTGATGGTTGAAGTGGGCAAACTTGGTGATGATTTGAAGGCGGCCGAGCAGGCGTTGAATCAGCTCCAATCCGAGTTGGAGGCAATTCTGCTGAGCATGCCCAACATCCCCCATGAATCAACACCCGATGGTAAGTCTGAGGAAGACAATGTTGAGATCCGTCGCTGGGGTGAGCCGACGGTTTTTGATTTTGAAGTGAAAGACCATATTGATGTAGGCGAGCACATCGGTGGACTGGATTTTGATACGGGGGCCAAAATTACCGGCTCACGCTTTGCCGTCATGTCTGGCGGGATAGCGCGGATGCACCGTGCCCTGATTCAGTTCATGCTCGACCTGCACACCGTAGAGCATGGTTACACTGAAACTTGCGTGCCTTACATTGTGAATAAGGAGAGTCTACGTGGCACCGGTCAGCTACCCAAATTTGAGGAAGACCTGTTCAAACTCAACGGTGAGCAGGAGTATTACCTGATTCCCACTGCTGAAGTGCCGGTCACCAATATTGTCCGCGATGAGATTATAGAAGACAATTACATGCCACGCCGTTTTGTATGTCATACCCCCTGTTTTCGCAGTGAGGCCGGCTCTTACGGTCGTGATACCCGTGGCATGATTCGTCAACATCAGTTTGAAAAGGTGGAGCTGGTGCAGGTGGTGAAACCCACAGATTCCTATCGGGCCCTGGAAGAATTGACCGGTCATGCTGAAACCGTATTGCAAAAGCTTGGCCTGCCGTATCGTGTCATGGCGTTGTGTACTGGCGATATAGGCTTTTCCAGCGCCAAGACCTTAGACCTGGAAGTCTGGCTGCCAGCGCAGAATACTTACCGCGAAATCTCGTCGTGCTCAAATTTCGAAGGCTTTCAGGCCCGCCGTCTGCAGGCACGTTGGCGTAATCCAGAAACCGGCAAGCCCGAGCTGGTGCATACCGTGAATGGGTCGGGTTTGGCGGTTGGCCGTACCCTGGTAGCGATTCTTGAGAATTATCAACAAGCCGATGGCAGCGTCAACATTCCTGCGGCACTGCTGCCCTATATGGGTGGCTTGACCACTATCTCAAAGGTGTAAACAGGCGTGGATTATTTGCCAATATTTGTCGACCTGAAAGGTCGATTGGTGCTGGTTGTTGGTGGTGGTGATGTTGCTGCACGCAAGGTCAGTTTGTTGTTGCGGGCCGGGGCCCAGGTGCGTGTTGTCTCGCCTGAGCTGACGGCTTCATTGCAGCGTCAGAGTGATGCGGGCCAGATAGAGCATGTTTTAGCCAGCTATGATGAAACTCATATGACTGGCTCTGTCCTGATCATTGCTGCCACCAGTGATATGGTCGTCAATCGCCGTGTTTATAAGGCGGCCAAACAGAAGGGCATCCTGGTAAATGTTGCCGATGCGCCTGAGTTATGTACCTTTATACTGCCGTCTATTATCGATCGTTCGCCAGTCGTGGTGGCTATTTCTACCGGTGGTGCTTCACCTACCCTGGGACGATTATTGAGAGCCAGACTGGAGACCATGATTCCGCATAGCTATGGTCGTTTGGCCGATTTGGCACGGCGTTTTCGTGAACCGGTCAAAAAACGCTTCAAGACTATGTCGCTACGGCGCCATTTCTGGGAGGGTATTATTGAAGGCCCAGTAGCGGAGCTGGTCTACTCCCATCGTGATGAGCAGGCTGAGCAGGCCTTGCAATTGGCAATTAATCAGGCTGATAGTGACAAACTTTCTAAGGGTGAGGTTTATTTGGTCGGTGCCGGCCCAGGTGATCCAGACCTGCTAACCTTTAGGGCCTTGCGTCTGATGCAACGCGCAGATGTGGTTCTCTATGATCGTCTGGTTTCTCCACAGATTCTTGACTTGGTACGACGTGAGGCAGAGCAGATCTACGTCGGTAAGAAACGTGCTTATCATTCTGTTCGTCAGGAAGAGATTAACCGATTGCTGGTGGAGCTGGCCAGGCAGGGTAAGCGGGTGCTGCGACTCAAGGGCGGTGACCCGTTTATCTTTGGCCGTGGCGGCGAAGAGATTACTGATTTGGCGGATGAGGGTATTCCATTTCAAGTGGTGCCTGGTGTCACGGCGGCAGCCGGCTGCGCCAGTTATGCCGGTATTCCACTGACCCATCGTGACTATGCCCAGTCGGTGATGTTTGTGACTGGTCAGCTAAAGGATGGCAGCGTCGACCTGCAATGGCAGGCATTGGCACAGCCGCGCCAGACGGTAGTGGTCTATATGGGGCTTGCCGGACTGGATATTATCTGTAAAAAACTGATCGAACATGGTGTATCACCAGAAATGCCTGCGGCCTTAGTACAGCAGGGCACAACTGTGTCGCAGCGTGTTTATACTGGGACGTTGTGTAACCTGTCTCATTTGGTGAGTGAGCATGAGGTGCATGCGCCGACCTTGCTGATCATTGGTGAAGTGGTGCAGTTGCATAAACGCTTTGGTTGGTATAAACCGGCGGGCTGATTTTTATATAGTTAATGTCTCATGCTGGAGGGGGCTGTGGATAGTTATCATTCGCTCATAGATTTTTGGTTTAACGAGATTGATAGCAAGCTGTGGTTTGTTAAGGATGTTCAATTTGACCAGCTGATCGTTGAACGGTTTTCAAGACTACACGCCCAGGCTGTTGCTTGCGAATTGTATCCATGGCGCGAGCAGCCATTGGGTCGACTGGCCGAGATTATTGTACTGGATCAGTTCTCCCGCAATATGTTTCGTGATAAACCAGAGGCCTTTGCCAATGATGCCTTGGCCTTAGTCTTGGCGCAGGAGGCCGTCAGGCTGGGGGCAGGTCAACATTTATCCACGGCGCAGCAGGCGTTTCTCTATATGCCCTTTATGCATAGTGAGTCAAGACTGATCCACCAGGTAGCAGTTGAATTGTTCTCTGCGCCAGGTTTGGATCGCAACCATGAATTTGAGTTGAAGCATAAGGCGATTATTGATCAATTTGGCCGTTATCCGCATCGCAATACTATTTTGGGGCGTCAGTCGAGTAAACAAGAACTTGAGTTTCTTAAACAGCCGAATTCCGGCTTTTAGTCTGTGTGTATGGCGGTTGGCATTTACGCATGTACGTGATTGCTGCAATATTAATCCGGTATCTATAGACTGAGCTATGATGCGTATTTGATTCAGTTTTCAATTAGCCCGTATAGCAGGGCAATTTCCTCTGCCCATATGCCAGAATCGACCGTCTCCAGCACCATGGGAATATCATCAAAACGTGCATCATTCATAATGTAACGAAAACATTCCAGTCCAATTTTGCCCTTGCCCAGACTTTCATGCCTATCCACCCGTGCCCCAATATCCGGTTTTGAATCATTCAGGTGCATCCCACAGAGATATTTAAAACCAACAATATTTTCAAATTTGGCAAATGTCTTGTGACAGGACTCAGTGCTGCGCAGGTCATAACCAGCTGTAAAACTGTGGCAGGTATCAAGACAGATACCGACACGGGTTTTGTCCTCGACCCTGGCTATGATGTGGGCCAGATGTTCAAAGCTGTAGCCGAGATTGGTGCCTTGTCCAGCGGTATTTTCAATCACAGCGATGACATTGCCGGTTTTCTCTAGAGCGATGTTGATTGACTCAGCAACTAAATCAAGGCTGGCTTGTTCAGAAATTTTATTTAGGTGTGAGCCAGGGTGAAAATTGAGTAGTTTTAGCCCGAGTTGTTCGCAGCGTTGCATTTCGTCAATAAATGCCGTGCGCGATTTCTGTAGTGGTTCAGCTTCCGGGTGGCCAAGATTGATCAGATAGCTGTCATGGGGCAACACATGTTTAGACTTAATACCTGCCTTGAGCATATTGGCATTAAAATCTTCTATATTTTTTTCGGTCAATGGTTTGGCAAGCCACTGGCGTTGATTTTTGGTGAACAAGGCGAATGCCTTGGCACCTATAGCCAGAGCATTAAGCGGGGCATTTTCGACGCCGCCAGAGGCACTGACATGGGCACCGACATATTTCATAGCATTAGCTCCATATTTGGCTAGGCCAATATGGTAGCGCGATTGTTAGACTGATACACTGCGGCCATGCTCAAATTCACAGATGTCTCCCTGCGACGCGGCCCACGCTTGTTGTTTGAACAGGTCGATATGACCTTCCATCAAGGCCAACATGTTGGCATTACCGGAGCCAACGGTACGGGCAAATCGAGCCTGTTTGCCCTGATCAGGGGTAAGCTGCACACCGATCTGGGCGATTTCACTATGCCCTCATCACTGGTGATTGCCCATGTGGCTCAAGAGACGCCGGCATTGGAACAAGCTGCTGTCGAATACGTTATGGACGGGGACGCTGAATTGCGCAGCATTCAGGCCGAACTGATTGAGGCTGAGGCAGTCGAAGATGGTAATCGGCTGGCCCAGCTGCACGGTCGCTTTGAGGCTATTGATGGTTACAGCGCCCGTTCCCGTGCGGCGCGCTTATTACAGGGTTTGGGTTTTAAGACAGAGCAAGAATCAACGCCAGTGAAACAGTTCTCCGGTGGCTGGCGTATGCGCCTGAATCTGGCTCAAGCACTGATGTGTCGTTCTGACCTGTTGTTGTTGGATGAGCCCACCAATCATCTTGATCTCGATGCGGTGATCTGGATGCAGGATTGGTTGCGCAGCTATCCCGGAATCTTGTTATTGATTTCTCATGATCGGGATTTTCTCGACACCGTGGTCAATCATATTGCCCATGTTGAAAAGCAGGGCATCCAGCTCTATAGTGGCAACTACAGCGCCTTCGAACTTTATCGCGCCGAACAATTGAAACAACAGCAGTCCGCCTATGAAAAACAACAGCGCGAGATTGCCCATGTGCGCAGTTATATCGACCGCTTTCGCGCCCAGGCCACCAAGGCCAAGCAGGCGCAGAGTCGTATAAAGACCCTGGAGCGGATGGAGCTGATCGCCCAGGCCCATGTTGACTCTCCATTTGGTTTCAGCTTTCATCCACCCAAAAAATTGCCACGACCGCTGATGCGGTTGGACAAGGTGGCGGCCGGTTATGGTGACACGGTTTTGCTCAGTGGTATTGGTGTCAGTATTTCACCCGGTGATCGCATTGGTCTGCTGGGAGCCAACGGCGCAGGTAAATCCACTCTGATCAAGCTGCTGGCGGGCGAAATGAGCGAGCTGGCAGGTGAGGTCGTTCGTGCCAAGGATCTTGATATTGGCTATTTTGCCCAGCATCAGCTGGAACAGCTGCATTGTGACGAAACACCGTTTCAGCATATGCAGACACTGGCGCCACAGGAACCGGAGCAGTCGTTGTGCAATTATCTCGGTGGTTTCGGTTTTATTGGTGACCGGGTCAACGAGCAGGTGGAAATTTTTTCCGGGGGTGAAAAGGCGCGGTTGGTACTGGCTATGCTGGCCTGGCAGCGCCCCAATCTATTGCTGCTGGATGAACCGACTAACCATTTTGATATTGAAATGCGTCATGCTCTGGGTATGGCTTTGCAGGATTATGAAGGCGCGATGGTGATTGTTTCTCATGATAGGCATATGCTGCGCAGTGTTTGTGATGACTTCTTGTTGGTGACTGACGGGCAGGTGGTCGAGTTTGATGGCGATCTGGATGATTATAGAACTTGGCTGAATGATCGCCGTAATACCAATGGCCTGGATGACAACCAAGAAAGTAATAATTCGTCGAACCAATCAAAGAAGCTTAAACGGCAGCAAGAGGCAGAAAAAAGAAAACAACTGCAACCGCTGATGAAAAAGGTTCGAGCCTTGGAGACTGAGCTAGATAGGTTAAATAAAGAGCTGAAATCTATTGAAGAGGCGTTGACCGATTCTGATCTTTATAGAGAACAGTCAAAAACGCTGTTAAAAGATTTTTTGGCTAAACAGGCAAAGCTCAAGGGACAGCGTGATGAAACAGAAAACGCCTGGTTCACTGTCAGTGAAGAGTTGCATGAAGCGGAACAATCCATGGGTCTCTAATAATAGTCTTTGTGACGACGATTGGTTTCTATGTTAATGAGATGGTCAACCATCTTAGAGTCGAAATGGCTGCCAGAAAGGCTTTTAATTTCTTCAAGTGTTTGTTTTAGTGGAACAGCATCCCGATAGGGACGCGTTGATCGCATTGCATTGTAGGTGTCTGTAACGGCAAGTATTCGCGCCTCCGGACATATTTGTTTTGCTTTCAGGCCACGCGGATAACCTGAGCCATCCAGACGCTCGTGATGTTGGCCGACAATCTGTTTTATTTGATTTAACTCATCGTTTTGACTGCCCTGTGCAAACATCTCAATGATCTCTTCGCCGATCAGGGTGTGCCTTTTTATCTCGTCGTACTCAGTTTCGCTCAAGCTGTCTTTTTTCTCGAAAATGTGCGTTGGAATACTGATAAGGCCTATGTCATGCAGCATAGACGCCTGTTCAATTAATGAGATCTTGTCATCGCTCATATTGAGTCGATGGGCGATTTCGATTGACAGCGCTCTGATCTCCTGTGAATGATTTAGTCCGTGAGAACCAATCCCCCGTTTTGTTTCCATTAAGTTGGCAAGGTTGATTAACGAGTGCAGAGTCTGACAGGTATTGTTGCCGAGGTAGTCAAGCTCATCATAGGCAGTAACCATGTTGCCACCACGTTCTTTTGAGTAGTACATGCGTTGGTCGGCCGAACCGATAAGGCCTTTTTCATCTTTTCCATCTTCGGGGTAGCTTGCGACTCCCATGCTGAGTGAGAGGTGGATGCGGTTTTTATTGTTG